>Ga0272443_10000069_pt1 | contig 202899 bp, 178 predicted proteins | sample SSMAcet12_FD_193581 | JGI IMG/M metagenome (GOLD analysis project Ga0272443, IMG submission 193581) | Marine sediment archaeal communities from Little Sippewissett salt marsh, Falmouth, MA, United States - SSM-Acet-12 | ecosystem: Environmental > Aquatic > Marine > Wetlands > Sediment ... | reverse complement strand
GCCGGTTCCTCTTACGCAGCCCAACAGGTGGCGGCCATGCGCCGACCCCGTACAGAAGCAAGGGCCCGGCGAGAGGACATGCAGAATTGGGATTGACAAACCAAGGCCCGTTACAGAAGCCCGGATGGGCGCAGCGATATCCGGGGTCTCACGAACTAGACCGTTGATCCCGGATATCGCTGCGCTCATCCGGGCTCCGCGATGCAACTCCACGCCTGCAGATCGGGGCCTCCTGGTTCGAGAGGCGCCGCCTTGGGCCTCTTTGCCTTGGTTTGCATGGGAGCTCGGCGCTCCTCACCATGAGGGTCTGAGCTCTCGCTGCGATCTCACCTCTTCTCGCATCCAGCCTCGCCGCGGACCCGCGGCCCCCGCAAGGAGGCTCGTCATGGTCATATGTAGCTCCGGCTTCGGAGCCGGACCCTCATGGTGAGGAGCGCCGCGCCTATGAGCCAATCCAGCGAACCGTGCCGAGGGCGGCGCGTCCCGAACCATGAGGCTCCCGTCTCAGCCCTTCTTCGATGAAGTCTTCTTCGTCGTTTTCCGGCTGGTCTTCTTCGCGGTCTTCTTGCGCGATGTCTTCGACGCCGTCTTGGCGGTCTTCTTCGCCGCCGACCGCGCGCTCTTCTTCGGCGGCACCTTCTTGCCTTCGCGGCGCGCCTCCGACAGGCCGATGGCGATCGCCTGCCTTCGGCTCTTCACCTTGCGGCCGGAGCCGCCGCTCTTCAACGTGCCGGCCTTGCGCTTCTTCATCGCGCGCTCGACGTCGCGGGACGCGCCCTTCGAATATTTGCGTGCTGTTCGTGCCATGATGATGGTCTCCTTGTGACAGCACAGCAATCAACACACGCGGCGAAGGTTCCGATATCGCGGAACAGCCGGCAGGAAGAGTAGCTAATCCGGCGCGCGCAGGCGATAGCCGATGCCGGTCTCGGTCAGCACGAATTGCGGCCGCTCGGGATCGGCCTCGATCTTCTGACGCAGCTGGCGCACATAGACGCGGAGATATTGGGCGTCAGTCAGCTCGTCCCAGAGCTCCTTGAGCAGGAAGCGATGCGTCAGCACCTTGCCGGCGTGCTGCACCAGCACGCGCAGCAGATCATATTCCTTCGGCGACAGCTTGATCTCGCGCTCGCCGACCTTGACGATGCGGCGGACGAGGTCGACCGAGAGATCACCCGTGCGAAACACCGGGCGCTCGCCCTGCACCTGCAACTGATGCCGCAGAGCCGCGCGCAGCCGCGCCAGCAGCTCCTCCATGCCGAACGGCTTGGTGATGTAGTCGTCGGCGCCGAGATCCAGCGCCTTCACCTTTCCCGCCTCGTCGCCACGGCTCGACAGCACCACGATCGGAATGCTCTCGTTGCGCGACCGGATGGTGCGCAGGAGTTCGTGGCCGTCGATGTCGGGCAGGCCGAGATCGAGGATGATCAAAGCCGGCCCCTCGGCGAGCTTTTCGAGCGCGACCTTGCCGCTCGGCGCCTCCAGGATCTCGTAGCCCTGCGTCGCCAGTCCCATCCGCAAGAGCTTGCGGATCGGCGGCTCGTCGTCGATGGCCAGCACCTTGATGGGAGCACCTGTCATGCGGCCGTATCCAGCGGTTTGGCCTGCGCCGGCACCGGCAGGCGGATGGTGAGGATCGCGCCGCGCCGATCGGTGCGGTTGCCGGCGAAGATGCGGCCATGCATCGCCTCGATGAAGCCACGCGAGATCGCAAGCCCCAGCCCCGTCCCGGGGCGCACCTGGTCGCCCTTCTGCACCCGATAGAACTTGTCGAACACGTGCTCGATCTCGGCGGCGGGAATGCCGTCGCCTTCGTCACGGACGTCCAGCACGACCCAGTTGCCATCGCGCGCAGCACGGATCGCAATCGAGGTGTCGGCAGGCGCATATTTTGCGGCGTTGTCGAGCAGATTGAACAGGACCTGCTCGAACAGCACGGCATCGACCTCGACCATCGGCAGATCAGCGGCCAGATCGAGCGACACCCGGTGACCGGCAAGGATCTTGCTCGCGCGCCGTAGCGCGCTGCCGACAATTTCGCTGAGATCGTGCAGGGCGGTGTTCGGCTTGATCGCGCCGGATTCGAGCTTGGTCATGTCGAGCAGGTTGGCGATGAAGCGGTTGAGCCGCTCGGATTCATCGATCACGGTCGCGAGCAGATCGAGCTTCTCCCGGTCCGACAGCCGGGTCGCGAGATCGCGCATCGTCGAGGCGGCGCCGAGCACGGAGGCGAGCGGCGTCTTCAGATCATGGGAGATCGAGGTCAGCAGCGCCGAGCGCAACCGGTCCTGCTCCATCGTGCGCTTGACCTTGTCCATGTCCTCGACCAGCAGCACGCGCTCGATCGCGAGCGCGCCCTGGTCGACCAGCGCGTCGAGCAGCCGGCGCTGATCGGGCGTCAGCAGCGGGCCGGTGCGGTCGTCATCGATGCCGATGACCCCGATCGAACCGCGCCCGGTGCGCATCGGCAGGAACAGGCGCTTGGCGCCGGGCAGCGTGTCGGAGCCGCGGCCGGCGACGCGGTCGTTGCTCCAGGCCCAGCTGGCCGCGGCGAGGTCGGCGTCGTCGAGCTGATCCTCCGGCGGATAGCCGGCCATCACGGTGAGCTTGCCGTCCTGTGGCAGCAGCAGCACGACCCGGACCTTCAACATCAAAGCCGCCTGATAGGCAGTCGCCCACAACACGTCGTCGAGCGTCGCCGTGCCTGCCAGCTTGCGGCTGAACGCGTAGAGCTGTTCGGTGGTGCGGATGCGCTGGGTCGCCGTGTCAGCCTGCACGCGCACCCGGGCTGCGACGTTGGATACCAGCAGCGCGATCAACATGAAGAAGAAGAACGCCGCCACGTTGGTCGGATCGGTGATCGTGAACGTATAGAGCGGCGGCAGAAAGAAGAAATTGTAGCACAGCGAGGCGACGACGCTCGCCAGCAGCGACGGCCACAGGCCGTAGCGCGCGGCGACGCCGACCACCGCGGTGAGGAAGACGAGGTCGACATTCTCGATGCCGAAGAATGGCTGGATCAGTTCGGCGAGGCCGAGGCCCGCCGCCGTGATCAGCAGCGCCATCACATAGGGCTTTGGCCGCATCGGCTCGCTGCGAGCGCGCATCTGGACGGACGGGCTCGCGGGCTCGGTCGACTCCTCGCCGGGAATGACGTGAATACTGATGTTGCCGGCACGTCGCACCAGATCATGCACCACCGATCCCCTGATGATCTCGAACAGGCGCGAGCGCTGCGACTTGCCGATGATGATCTGGGTGACGTTGTTGGCCTGCGCGAAGCCGATGAGATCGTCGGCGATGCGGCGGCCGACGCCGGGGATCGTCAGCGCCTCGCCGCCCAGCGTCTCGGCCAGCCGCAGCGTATCGGCGAGGCGATCACGCTGCTTGTCCGAGAGCTGGAGGTTGCGCCGCGTCTCGATCGTGACCGCGGTCCACGGAGCATGGACGCGATCGGCGAGCCGCTTGGTGTAGCGCACCAGGCCGGCGGCACGCGGATCCTCGGAGACGCAGACGAGGATGCGTTCGCCCGCCGCCCAGGGTCCGGCGATGGCGTTCGCCTGCATATGGTTGAGCAGTTGCTCGTCGACCCGCTCGGCGGTCCGGCGCAGCGCCAGCTCACGCAACGCGGTCAGGTTACCGGGCGAGAAATAATGCTCCAGCGCGCGCTCGGCCTGTTTGGGCACATAGACCTTGCCCTCCTTCAGCCGCTGGATCAGATCGTCGGGCGTGAGGTCGATCAACTCGATCGCATCGGCGCGGTCGAGGATCGAATCGGGCACGGTCTCGCGCACCCGCACATGGGTGATCTGCGCGACGACGTCGTTGAGGCTCTCGATGTGCTGGACGTTGACGGCGGTGTAGACGTCGACGCCGTGCGACAGCAGTTCCTCGACGTCGAGATAGCGCTTCGGATGCCGGCTGCCGGCGGCGTTGGTATGGGCCAGCTCGTCGACGATCGCGAGCTTCGGCCGCCGCGCGATCACGGCGTCCAGGTCCATCTCCTCGATGACCTGGTCCCTGTAGACGATGCGCTTGCGGGGGATCACTTCGAGGCCACGCACCAGCGCCTCGGTCTCGGCGCGGCCATGGGTCTCGACAAAGCCGATGACGACGTCGATGCCGGCCTTCAGCTTGGCATGCGCGCTCGACAGCATCTCATAGGTCTTGCCGACGCCGGGGGCGGCGCCGACGAAAATCTTGAGCTTTCCGGCAGGACTGTCCTCCCGCCGGGCTGCTTCGAGCAGGGCTTCCGGCGAGGGACGTTGGTCAGGATCGCGGCGTTGACTGGCCATGCGGCATTATAAGCGGAGAGACCTCGGCGCCAAGGCCGAGGCCCGCGCGGACCTCATTGCAGCTTGGCAGCATCCAGCGCCAGATTGAGCGCAAGCACGTTAACGCGGGGTTCGCCGAGCAGCCCCAGCAACCGCCCCTTGACCTGCTGCGCGACCAGGGTCCGGATGCTGGCCTCTGGCACACCGCGGGCCTTGGCCACCCGCGGCACTTGGAACAGCGCCGCCTCCGGCGAGATGTCCGGATCGAGCCCGCTGGCCGAGGTCGTCACCAGGTCGACCGGCACCGGCTGCCCCGGGTTTTCCGCCTTGAGCTTGTCGACGTCCTCCTTCAGGCGGTCGGCCAGCGCCTTGCTGGTGGGTCCAAGGTTCGAGCCCGACGAGTTGGCCGCGTTATAGGGGGCCGGCACCGTCTTGGTTGAATCGTTGGGGTCGGCGGCCGTCGTCGCCGACAGCCGGCCGTGGAAATATTTGTCGTCCTTGAACTCCTGGCCGATCAGCGCCGAGCCGATCACCTGGCCGCTGCGCGTGATCAGGCTGCCTTCGGCCTGAGCAGGAAAGATGGTGCCCGCGACGACGGTCATGGCGAGCGGATAGAGCAGCCCGGTGATCAAGGTCAGCGCAAGCATGACGAGAATGGCGGGACGAACTTCTTTGAGCATGGGAGGTCTCCTGTATCTCTGCCGTCATTGCGAGGAGCAAAGCGACGAAGCAATCCAGAGTCGCGTGGCCCGGGACAGTCCTGGATTGCCTCGCTCGCAATGACGGCGGTGAGGGCTTAAGCCAGATGCAAGGCGGTCACGATCAAGTCGATCGCCTTGATGCCGATGAACGGGATGATGATGCCGCCGAGGCCGTAGATCAGCAGGTTGCGGCCGAGCAGCGCGCCGGCGCCGATAGCGCGGTAGGCAACGCCTTTCAGCGCCAGCGGGATCAGCGCGATGATGATCAGCGCGTTGAAGATGATCGCCGAGAGGATCGCGCTCTGCGGGCTGGCGAGATTCATGACGTTCAGCACGTTGAGCTGCGGGTAGAACGCCAGGAACATCGCCGGGATGATCGCAAAGTACTTGGCGACGTCATTGGCGATCGAGAAGGTCGTCAGTGCACCGCGCGTCATCAGCAGCTGCTTGCCGATCTCCACGACCTCGATCAGCTTGGTCGGGTTGGAGTCGAGGTCGACCATGTTGCCGGCCTCGCGCGCCGCCTGCGTGCCGGTGTTCATGGCGACGCCGACATCCGCCTGCGCCAGCGCCGGCGCGTCGTTGGTGCCGTCGCCGCACATCGCGACCAGCTTGCCCTTGGCCTGTTCGTCGCGGATCAGCCGGAGCTTGTCCTCCGGCGTCGCCTGAGCCAGGAAATCGTCGACGCCGGCCTCGGCGGCGATCGCAGCCGCGGTCATCGGATTGTCGCCGGTGATCATGATGGTGCGGATGCCCATGCGGCGCAGCTCGGCGAAGCGCTCGCGGATACCGCCCTTGACGATGTCCTTCAGCTGGATGACGCCGAGCAGCCGGCCGTCCTTGGCCACCGCCAGCGGCGTGCCGCCGGACTTGGCGATCTCATCGGCGATCGCTCTGGTCTCACGGGCCAGCTCGCTTTCCATGGGCTGGATCGCGCGCATCGTGTTACCGGACGCGACCTGGGTCGTGCCGCCGCTGATATAATTGAGGATCGCATCGACCGCGCCCTTGCGCACCGAAGAGCCGCCGGCATCGACGCCGCTCATGCGGGTCTGCGCCGTGAACGGAACGAAGGTGGCGCCGAGCTCGGCCATATCACGGCCGCGGATGCCGTATTTCTCTTTGGCCAGCACGACGATCGAACGGCCCTCCGGCGTCTCGTCGGCGAGCGAGGCGAGTTGCGCCGCATCGGCAAGCTCCTGCTCGCTGACGCCGCGGACCGGACGGAACGCGGTGGCCTGGCGGTTGCCGAGCGTGATGGTGCCGGTCTTGTCGAGCAGCAGGGTGTCGACGTCGCCGGCGGCCTCGACGGCGCGGCCGGACATCGCCAGCACGTTGAAGCGCACCAGGCGGTCCATGCCGGCGATGCCGATCGCCGACAACAGTGCGCCGATCGTGGTCGGGATCAGGGTCACGAACAGCGCCACCAGCACGACCACCGAGATCGAGCCGCCGGCATAGGCCGCGTAGCTCGGGATCGTCACCGTCGCGAACACGAAGATGATGGTGAGGCCGGCGAGCAGGATGTTCAGCGCGATCTCGTTCGGCGTTTTCTGCCGCTCGGCACCCTCGACCAGCTTGATCATGCGGTCGATGAAGGTCGAGCCCTGCGCGGCGGTGATGCGCACGCGGATCCAGTCCGACAGCACCTGGGTGCCGCCGGTCACCGCCGAGCGGTCGCCGCCGGATTCGCGGATGACCGGCGCGGACTCGCCGGTGATGGCCGCCTCGTTGACCGAGGCGACGCCTTCGATCACCTCGCCGTCGGACGGGATCGTGTCGCCGGCCTCGACCAGCACGATGTCGCCGACCTTCAGGCTGGTGCCCGCAACGAGCCGGTAGGTGTGATCCGCCGGGCTCGTCCCAGTCAGCAGCTTGGCCTGGCTCTCGGTGCGGGTCTTGCGCAGCGAATCCGCCTGCGCCTTGCCGCGGCCTTCGGCGACGGCCTCGGCGAAATTCGCGAACAGCACGGTGAACCACAGCCAGAGGATGATCTGGAAGGTGAAGCCGAGATTCGCGCCGCCGGTCACGACATCGCGCAGAAAGATGACGGTGGTGAGCGCGGCGACGATCTCGACCACGAACATCACGGGGTTCTTGATCATCAGCCGCGGATCGAGCTTGACGAAAGCGGCCTTGATGGCGGGCAGCACGATCTTCGCATCGAGCATCGTCGACATCGACGAGCGCTTCTGCAGTTTGACGGTTTCCATGGAGATTGCTCCGAGATCAGAACACGGTGCCGGCGGTCATCGCGAGATGCTCGACGATCGGACCCAAGGCGAGTGCGGGGAAGAAGGTGAGGCCGCCGATGATCAGGATGACGCCGACGACGAGGCCGACGAACAATCCGCCGGTGGTCGGCAGGGTGCCGGCCGAGGGCGGGATCGACTTCTTCTCGGCGAGCGAGCCGGCGATCGCCATCGCCGGGATGATCATGAAGAAGCGGCCGACGAACATCGAGCTGGCGAGCGTCAGGTTGTAGAAGAAGGTGTTGCCGGTGAGACCGCCGAACGCCGAGCCGTTGTTGGCGGTCGCCGAGGTGAAGGCGTAGAGCACCTCGGTGAAGCCATGCGGTCCGGCATTGGCCATCGACGCGACGGCCGACGGCAGCACCACGGCGACCGCGGTCCAGCCGAGATACATCAGCGGCAGCACCAGGATCGCCAGCATCGCCATCTTGACCTCGCGGGCCTCGATCTTCTTGCCGACATATTCCGGCGTGCGCCCGACCATCAGCCCGGCGACGAAGATCGCGAGCACGACGAACAGCAGCATGCCGTAGAGGCCGGCGCCGACGCCGCCGATGATGATCTCGCCGAGCTGCATGTTGATCAGCGGAATCATGCCGCCGAGCGCGGTGAAGCTGTCATGCATGGCATTGACGGCGCCGCAGGACGCGGCCGTGGTGATCACGGCGAACAGCGCGGACGCGACGATACCGAAGCGGACCTCCTTGCCCTCCATGTTGCCGCCGGTCAGGCCGAGCGCGTTCAGCACATCGGTGCCGCTTGCTTCCGCCCAATAGGTGACGGCGACGCCGGCGATGAACAGCACGCCCATCACCGCGAGGATCGCCCAGCCCTGGCGCTGATTGCCGACCATGCGGCCGAACACGTTGGTCAGCGCAGCGCCAAGCGCGAAGATCGAGATCATCTGGATGAAGTTCGACAGCGCGGTCGGGTTCTCGAACGGATGCGCGGCGTTGGCGTTGAAGAAGCCGCCGCCATTGGTGCCGAGCATCTTGATCGCGACCTGCGAGGCCACCGGGCCGACCGCGATGGTCTGCTTGGCGCCTTCGAGCGTCGTCGCCTCGACATAGGGCCCGAGCGTCTGCGGGATGCCCTGCCAGACCAGAACCAGCGTATAGACGATGCACAGCGGCAGCAGGATGTAGAGCGTGCACCTGACGACGTCGACCCAGAAATTGCCGACGGTGCGCGCCGAGGCCCGGGCGAAGCCGCGGATCAGCGCGATCGCCAGCACGATGCCGGTCGCGGCCGACAGGAAGTTCTGGTGCGTCAGGCCGAGCATCTGCACGAGATAAGAGAGCGTGCTCTCGCCGCCGTAGTTCTGCCAATTGGTGTTGGTCAGGAAGCTGATCGCGGTGTTGAACGACAGGTCCTCCGCGACGGCGGATTGGCCGGCCGGATTGAACGGCAGCACGGCCTGCAGTCGCATCACGGCGTAGATGACGAGGAAGCCGCCGACGTGAAACAGCAGCATCGCCACCGTATAAGTCAGCCAATGCTGTTCGCGCCGCTCATCGACACCGCCGATCCAGTAGATCGAGGTTTCGAGCGGCCGCAACACGGGCGAGAGAAAGGTGCGCTCGCCATTGAAGACGCGCGTCATGTACCAGCCGAGCGGCTTGGCAAGCGCGACGACGACGGCGCAATAAAGCAGGATCTGGATCCAGCCGATCACGGTCATGGGAATTGTCCTTGAAGGTGCGATGGACGGCGGTCAGAACCGCTCGGGCCGCAGCAGCGCGTAGGTGAGATAGATCAGAAGGCCGAGCGACACGACGCCGGCGAGCGAATAGTCGAAGATCATGGTGCGTCTCCTAGAGCCGCTCGCAGGCATAGGTGTAGCCGATCGCCAAAGCGAAGAAGCCGGCGGCCAGCGCCAGCATCAGGATATCCAGCATGGTTTGCTCCTCATGCGCGTCGGATGCGCGCAGCGCGTGGAGCGGACAGAGCAGCGCCGGGGCCGACACGGTCCGTCCCACCCGGCCAGATGGCACCCGGATCCATAGGTTTTCGAGACAGCGCCCGCTGCAACATTATAGGAATCCCATAAAGACCGCGGCGCAGCCCGGCCAAAAGCGCGCGGCGGCAGCGGCCGGCGCATAGGAATTGGCCGCCGGGCCGAGGCGCGTTTATGCGGCGCCTATTTCTGCCCTGCCCGCCCCCTCTCGCATTCCTACGGCGTCTGCCGCCAGATGCTCCGTGCGGCCGATCTCGCGCCGCAATCCACTGACCATGGAGCAACAGCATGCCGGTCCCGATCACCCTGGATGTCCCCGCACCGCCGCACGTCGCGCAGGAGGCGGAGAAGCTGCTGACGGACCTTCTCGGCGACGATGACGGCGCCTCGCCGCTGTCCGCGCGCGGGCGACGCCGGGCCCGCATCGACCATCTGATGCGGGCGGAGGCGCGGATCGATGCCGCGCTCGAGCTGATCGCCCTGCAATTGCCGCGATGGCACCTGCGCCGGCTCGCCTATGATGACGGCGAATGGCACTGCGCGCTGTCGCAGCGCCGCGAGCTGCCCGACTGGCTCGACCATTGCGCCGAGGCCAGGCACGCCGATCTCGCACTCGCCATTCTCCACGCCGCGGCCGAGGCGCGTCGTCTGGCCCCGGGCCTGGGACCCACGCAGGGTCAGCGCTCGGCCGAGCCGGCGCTCACGAACCTGCTCTGCTGTGATCATTTCTGAGATCGCGCGAGCGCAGCGATGATGCTCTCGGCTGACAAGTTCGCCGCGCTGTCCCCTGCCAGGGTGCTGCTTCGCTTCGGCCTGCGAATAGCGATCCTCACGCTGTTCGCGACGTTCGGCAGCATCGGCTTCGGCCGCAGCCTGGCAGCGCTGCTGTGGATGACCGTCATTCTCTGCGCCGTGCTCGCTATCCTGCGCCGCGAGCGCGTCTTCACCGCCGGCCTCAATCATTGGGACGAGATGATTGGGTACCTCGCGCTCTATTGCGCCGTCATGGCGGTCAACCAAGTCGCGGGATCCTAGAGCCGTTTACGCCGCGGCTATGACGCCGTGCGCCCCGCCGTCTCGCATTCCTATCCCTGCATCCCGATCATCGATCAACGCCCCGCCATCATCATCTCACAGGGCTGCGGGCACCAACCGGAAGGACCACCGCCATGAAGCTCGTCGAACCTCCCTCGTGCCGCAAGTCTGCTGCGGCGCTCGTCCTGATCGGCCGCAACAGCCGCGGCCAATGGGTCGTGCAGGAGCAGGCCGGACTTTATGGCGGCCTGTTCGTCAGCCGCGCCGAGGCGATCAAATATGCGCTGTTCGAAAACGGTCATCATCCGGAGACGATCGTCGAGTTGTCGCGAACGATCGAGCTCGACACCAACGGACGCTTTGCGCCGATCGGTCTGCTGCTCGGCAACGGCAGGCGACCGGTCGCATGACCGCAGCCTCCCCTATGCAGCGCGAAGCGGCTCGCGGATGGCTCGCTGGCGCGATCGCCGATATCCCGACGCCGTTCGATCGAAGCGGGGCGTTGGACATCGCAGCCCTCGCCAGATTGTGCGAGCGGCAGATCGAGGCCGGCGCGAGCGCGATCCTGGTCTGCGAGACCGCGGGCGAAGCGTCCACGCTCACTGCAGCCGAGCGCGAGGCCGTGATCCGCACGGCCGTGACCGTGGCCTGCAATCGGATCCACGTCATCGCCGGAGCCGGATCCAATTCGACGCTGCAGGCCGTGCAGAACACGCGGCAGGCGGCCGCCGCGGGCGCCGACGCAATCATGTCGGTGGTCCCCTATTATAACCGGCCGACCGCGGAGGGGATCTACGCGCATTTCCGCGCGGTCGGCGACGCGACGGCCCTGCCGATCATCCTGCATGATTGTCCGGCGCGCACGGGACGCGGACTGCCGGACGAGACGCTGATCCGCCTGGCACAGTGGGCGCAATTCATCGGCCTGCGCGACAGCACCGGCGACATCGCGCGTGTCGTGCATCTGCGCGCGCGCGTCCCCCTGGGCTTCCGTTTGCTGGGCGATGACCTCACGGCGGTGGCTTATGCCGCCGCGGGCGGCGATGGCTGTTTCTCGCTGGCAGCAAATATCGCACCGCAGCTCTGCAATGCCCTCCTCGAGAGCTGCCGGCGCGGCCGCTGGCGCACAGCGCGACGGCTGCATCAGCAATTGCTGCAACTGAGCGAGGCGACCAGCCGCGAACTGCCGGCAGCATTGAAATATGCCCTCAGCCTGCAGGGCCTGGCTATGCCGCACGTTCGCCTGCCATTGACCGAGCTCGACCAACCCGCCCAGGCCATGGTGGCGCAAGCGATGGCGGAACTGAACGCGTGGCTTGCCACAGCGCCCGGAATACCAGCCTGCCAATCCTGATTGGCTGCGCAACCGGTCCGGTCGAGGCGGATCCATGGCCGCAAAAAAAGGGCGGCCTCACCGGCCGCCCCGCTTGGCTGAGATACCTATCCGCTCAGAAGATCTTGACGGCGCTTTCCAGCGTCTTCCAGACACCCCACGCCAGCGGCACGCCGACAAAGGCCCAGAATAGCGCCGACTTGGCGTCGAGCCCGCCCCTGCCGATGCCGAACGATCCGTGCTGGATCGCCGACTCGTTCCTGGCGAGTTCAGCCTGGTAGCGAGCGACCTCGTCGGGGCTCATGTTCCATTTGTGGTCGACCGGCTTGATCAGGAAGTTGCAGATCAGGCCAGCGAGCAGCATGGCACAGAGGATGTACATCGTGGAGTTATACAGCTGGTCGCGCGGCACGCCGGCGGCAAGCTGGAACTCGCGGATGTAGTTCACCACCACCGGACCGATAATGCCCGCAGTCGCCCATGCCGTCAGCAGACGGCCATGGATGGCACCCACAAACTGGGTTCCGAACAGGTCGGCGAGATAGGCCGGCACCGTCGCGAAGCCGCCGCCATACATCGAGAGGATGATGGCGAAGGCGCCAACGAACAGCAGTTTCGACCCCATCGCCGCGAAGGTCGGCGCCAGCGCGTAGAGCACGATGCCGATCAGGAAGAAGCAGTAGTAGGTGGCCTTGCGACCGATATGGTCCGACATCGACGCCCAGAAGAAGCGGCCACCGATGTTGAACAGCGAGAGCAAGCCGGCAAATCCTGCCGCGATGCCCGCGACGGTTGCCTTCTGCGTGGCATCGAGCTGGTTGAAGCTGACGTCAGGCAGCCCGATCAGCTTGCCGGCGAAGATCTCCTGAAGCATCGGCGAAGCCATACCGATCACACCGATGCCCGCCGAGACGTTCAGGCAGAGCACCCACCAGACCAGCCAGAATTGCGGCGTCTTGTGCGCGTTGTCCAAATGCACATGATGCTCCGAGATCATCGCCTTCTTGACCGTAGGCGGCGTCCAGCCTTCGGGCTGCCAGCCGACAGGGGCCACGCGATAGGCGAAGGCGCCGATCATCATGAACACGAAATAGATCACGCCCATGGTGACGAAGGTCTCCCAGACGCCGACCGAGGTCGGGGTCTTGAAGTAGTTCATCAGCAGGTTGGCCAGCGGAGCGCCGATCATTGCACCGCCGCCGAAGCCCATGATGGCCATGCCGGTCGCCATGCCGCGACGGTCCGGGAACCATTTCACCAGGGTCGAAACCGGCGAGATGTAGCCGAGACCGAGGCCGATGCCGCCGATCACGCCGGCGCCAATCCAGGTGATCCAAAGCTGATGCACATAGACGCCGAACGCCGCGATCAGCAGACCGCCGCCCCAGCAGCAGGCTGCAACGGCGCCGGCCTTGCGCGGTCCGGCCCGCTCGAGCCAGCCGCCCCAGACGGCGGCGGAACCGCCCAGCAGCACGAAGAACAGCGTGTACATCCAGCCCAGGCTCGCGACCTTCCAATCGCAACTGGTGGTGAACAGCTCCTGCACCAGCGTCATGTCCGGGCAGGCCTGACTCTGCGTCACGCCGATCGCGCGCGACAGCGGCAGCCAGAACACCGAAAAGCCGTAGGCCATGCCAATGCAGAGATGGATACACAGCGCAGCCGGCGGAACCAGCCAGCGATTGAACCCCGCTTTGGCGACCGTGTGCTCACGATCGAAGATCCCTGCTTGTGCGCTCGGCAGCGCTCCCGCGCTTTCAACACTCGCCATGCATTCCTCCCCTACGGACTCCCGCCCAACGCAACAACGTCATGTTCTGTCCCCTTGATCAGAATCAATACGCTCACTCACCCCGCCCGCTATTGACGTATCAGAGCATTTCCGCAACGCACAAATGTTCAGAACTGGTTCCAAGCGCATAACACCCCACCCACGGAGTTATGCCCTCATCATGATTACGCCGCGGTTCTACCTAGGCCGCCCCCGAGCGGGCAGGGCTCATCTTCCGCAACCTCCGCGGAAGCGCCCCAATTGGTGCAGAATCCGGGCAAATTGTCGATAGTAAAATGGTAATAGTTCGGCAAACGCCGTGGATGACTGCAATGCAGCACGCCGATGCTGCTAATAGACACACAAAACCACGTGCATCTGAAGTCATCGCCACTTTCGGCTGCAGTCAAAATTAACTTGGACTACTTGCAAGACCGGCAAGCGTCGTCGAGCGTTCATCAACTAACGCAGCCGGCGGCAACGGGTCGGCTGATCTCACCGCGCGCGCTGTTGCTCAGAAAAAGTGAACGGCAGACAACCTTCCCTTGCCTCACGGCAATCGCGCAAGCCTGGACTGAGAACGCGGCATTGTTATGAGCGCGCCTTGGCACCGATGCGACGATAGGAAGCAGCCTACCCACTTGACTTCGACATTCCTGGATCAATCGAAGACTACTTAGTAGGTGGTCGGAGCGTCTGCCGGTGCCGACGAACGTCATCCAGGAACCGCCGCCTTCTCGACCAAGAACACAACATGGCTGTCGCTGCGCGCGAGCAGCTCGATCCGATCGCCGGTTTCGCGAATCAGGTTGGGAATGTCGATCACGGCCAGTGGATCGGTACAGCAGATTTCGAGCCGCTCTCCTGCGGCGAGCGACTGCAGCGCCTTGCGCGTCTTGAGAACCGGCAGCGGGCATTTCAGTCCCGTCAAATCCAACCTGATCATCGTCATCCTGAGACCTTGGTCCCGCATCCTGCGGGGCAATCGGGTTCCATTACCTCACAATGGAACCGCAACCGGACGCTTCCAAGCGGCTTGATCTCTGCCGCCGAAAAGTTGCGCTCGGATGAAGTTCCCGGGCAATCGGGAACCGCACGGGACTCATGGCCATCATCGCCCCGCATGCGATGAAGCCGCGGGCGGCCGCGCTGACTGCAGGAGCAGCGTCGCGATCGCCGCGATGTCGTCGAGATGGACCCATGGCAAAGCGGTCTCGACCGCTACATCGGCGGCGATTCCCACGATGCCCGCATCCTCCGGGAACAGCAGCGGCTTGCCGTTGGCCGCCCGATGCACCTCGATCCTGCGATGCGGCCCCGCTTTGTAGCCTTCCACGACCACCAGGTCGACCGGCGACATTTTCGCGAGCAGATCGTCGAGCCCCGGCTCGGGGGCGCCGCGCAGCTCGTGCATCAGGGCCCACCGCGTGCCCGAGGACACCAGGACCTCCTGGGCGCCCGCCTCGCGATGGCGCCAGGAATCCTTGCCGGGCACGTCGACATCGAACTTGTGATGCGCGTGCTTGACCACCGAAACCCGCACACCCTGCGCGTTCAGCAGCGGAATGGTCCGCGTCAGCAGCGTGGTCTTGCCGGCGCCGCTCCAGCCGGCGAGGCCGATCACCTTCATCGCCCGCTCCAGAATTCCAGCGGCACCCCCACACCCCTCATATCCCCGTCGCTTCGCTCGCACACCGAGATCGCCGCCGAGCCAACCGACCGAAGCTCTATAATGCCGACAGCGCAATGTCATGCCGCGCGGCTGCGGGACCGTGCTTCGTCCCCTGCATGGCGGCCGCGCTCCGGCCGACGGGTCGGACGCTGACCTCGCGGCGCAGGCGTGATAGTCGAGATCGCCATGACCGAGCCCGTCCCACCGACATCGATTCCCGGCGTGCTGCTCGCCGGCGGCCTGGCGCGCCGCATGGGCGGCGGCGACAAGCCGATACGCATGATCGGCGGCCGGACCCTCCTGCAGCGCGTGATCTCGCGGCTGGCACCGCAATGCAGCCGCCTCATCCTCAACGCCAATGGCGATCCCGCGCGATTCGCCGCTTACGGCCTCACGGTCGTGCGCGACGGCGTTGCCGGCTTTCCCGGACCGCTCGCCGGCATCCTGGCCGGCCTCGACTGGGTCGCGGCGCAGATGCCCGAATCGCCGTGGATGCTGAGCGCGGCCGCCGACTGCCCGTTTTTGCCGCGTGATCTGGTGGCTCGGCTTGCCGGCGCGCGTGCAACAGAGGGCGCCGCGCTGGCGCTGGCCGAATCCGGCGGCCAGACACACCCGGTGATCGGGCTGTGGCCGGTCAGCCTGCGCGAGGACCTCCGCCACGCTTTGGTGGCGGAGGACATCCGGAAGGTCACCCGCTTCACTGCGCGCTATCAGGTTGCGCGCGTGTCCTGGCCGGTGCTTCCCTTCGATCCCTTCTTCAACGCCAACACCGCCGCGGATCTCGCCGAAGCGGAGCGGCTGGCCGCACAGGATGATTGAGTACGCGTGATGGATACGACGACCCCCGTCCGCCGCGCAGTGCTTGCGGTCGCCGCGCTCAATCTCGGTTATTTCGGGATCGAGTTCGCCGTTGCGCTGTCGATCGGCTCGGTCTCGCTGTTTGCCGACAGCGTCGACTTCCTCGAAGACGCCTCCGTCAATCTCCTGATCGCGCTGGCGCTGCGCTGGAGTCCCACGCGACGCGCGCAGCTCGGCAAAGTGCTGGCGCTGATCCTGCTCGCGCCGGCGCTCGCCGGATTGTGGACCGCGGGCGAGAAGCTGTTTGCGCCGGAGGTGCCGGCGCCGCTGCCGCTCACCATCACGGGCCTCGGCGCACTCATCGTCAATCTCGGTTGCGCGCTGATCCTGGCGCGCGTTCGCGATCATCAAGGCAGCCTCACACGGGCGGCTTTTCTGTCGGCGCGCAACGACGCCTTCGCCAATATCGCCATTATCGCCGCCGGACTCGTCACCGCATTTCTGTGGCGCTCGGTCTGGCCCGATCTCATCGTCGGCGTCGGCATCGCGCTGATGAACGCCGACGCCGCGCGCGAGGTCTGGGAGGCCGCGCATGAGGAGCATAAGGCCGCCAAGGCCTGATCGCGCGCATGGCTTGCGCCCGTGCTGAGCGAGCGAGCCGATTGCGCCGCGCTGCAGCGCACAGGATCCCTCCACCGGCTGGTGTCCCGGGATGATTGACGGGCGCTTCGGTTTGCTTTGAGATAGGTGGAGCGGCCGGCAGAGCCGCGACCAACAACCGCGCCATGCCGCGGTCAGAAACGCGGTCAGTGGAGGACGAATGCAGCTCACTGCTTTGAAGCGCGCGGCGTGGGCGGCCGCGGCGCTGCTGGTCACGACGGCAGCGCAGGCCGAGATCTCCGACAACGTTGTCAAGATCGGCGTGCTCAGCGACATGAACGGCCCCGCCTCGACGCCGACCGGCCAGGGCTCGGTCACCGCGGCGCAGATGGCCGTCGACGATTTCGGCGGCAAGGTGCTGGACAAGCCGATCAGCGTCATCGTTGGCGACCATCAGCTCAAGCCCGACATCGGCGCCGCGATCGCGCGCCGCTGGTATGACACCGAGCAGGTCGATCTCATCGTCGACGTGCCGGTCTCGGCGGTCGGCCTGGCGGTGCAGACCATCGCCACCGAGAAGAAGCGGCTGTTCATCACCCAATCGACCGGTGCGGCCGATTTCCACGGCAAGTTCTGCTCGCCTTACGCCATGCAATGGGTGTTCGACACCAGGGCACTGGCCACCGGCACCGCGAAGGAGGTCGTCAAGCGCGGCGGCGACAGCTGGTTCTTCATCACCGACGACTATGCCTTCGGCCATTCGCTGGAGCGCGATGCGGCTGGCGTCGTCACCGCCAATGGCGGCAAGGTCGTGGGCGCGGTGCGCCCGCCCTTCGCGACGCCCGATTTGTCCTCCTTCATCCTGCAGGCGCAGGCCTCCAAGGCCAAGATCATCGGCATCGCCGCAGGTCCCCCGAACAACATGAACGAGATCAAGACGGCGGCGGAATTCGGCCTGCTCAAGGGCGGCCAGCAGATGGCGGCGCTGCTGGCGCTGATCACCGACATTCATTCGCTGGGACTGCCGGCGGCGCAGGGCCTCCTGCTCACCACCTCGTTCTATTGGGACATGGACGACAAGACGCGCGAATGGTCGAAGCGCTATTTCGCCAAGATGAACCGGATGCCGACGATGTGGCAGGCGGGCGTCTACTCCGCGGTCACGCATTATCTCAACGCGGTCAGAGCTGCCGGCAGCGACGATCCGCTGGCCGTGGCCGCGAAGATGCGCGAGACCCCGGTCGAGGACTTCTTCGCCCGCAACGGCCGGCTGCGCGCTGACAATCTGATGGTGCACGATCTCGTGCTGGCGCAGGTCAAGTCGCCGGACGAGAGCAAATATCCGTGGGACTACTACAAGATCCTTGCGACCATCAAAGGCGAGGAGGCGTTCGGCCCGCCCGATCCGGCCTGCCCGCTGATCAAGAGATGACGGCGCACTGACGTCCCGGCGGCCGGTGCCGTCGGGCCGGCCCACATGACCCGCAAACGGCAAGATCGGGAGGCAACGATGAAACTGGCACGCGCGATATTATTCGGTGTGATCGTTGCGCTGGGACTGGCCGCCAAGCCCGCTTTGGCCGCCTACCCCGATCGTCCGGTACGCTGGCTGATCGGCTTCGCCCCGGGCGGTCCGGTCGACATCGTCGCGCGCATCATGGCGCAATGGCTGTCGGAGCGCTTCGGCCAGCAATTCGTGGTCGAGAACCGCACCGGCTCCGGGGGCAACATCGCCGCCGCCGCGATGATCAATGCGCCACCGGACGGCTATACGCTGCTGTTCGTGGCGCCGAACAATGCGATCAGCACCTCGCTCTACAAGAAGCTGCCCTACGACTTCATCCGCGACACGGTGCCGGTCGCGAGCATCATGCAGCTCACCAACATGCTGGTGGTCAGCAACGATGTGCCGGCCAGGACGGTCAAGGATTTCATCGACTATTGCCGGGCCAATCCCGGCAAGATCGCGTTTGCCTCCTCGGGCAACGGCACCTCCGTGCACATGGCGGCCGAGTTGTTCAAGGCGATGACCAAATGCGACATGCTGCACGTGCCCTATCGCGGCTCGGCGCTGGCCTTCCCCGACATCATTTCGAACAAGGTGCAGTTGATCTTCGACAATCTGCCGACCGCGCTGGAGCAGGCGCGCGGCGGCAGCGTGCGCGCGCTCGGCGTCACCTCGCCGCAGCGCTGGCCCACGGTGCCGGACGTCCCGGCGATCGCCGAGACCGTGCCGGGTTACGAATCGGTCGGCTTCTACGGCATCTCCGCGCCCAAGGGCACACCGCCAGAGATCGTCGAGATCCTCAACAAGGCCGTCGGCGAGGCCCTCAAGGACCCCAAGCTGGTGGCCCGCCTGACCGAGACCGGCGGCATTCCGCGCGCCATGACGCCAGCGGAGTTCGGCAAGCTGGTCGCCGAAGAGACCGAGAAATGGCGCAAGGTGGTGGAATTCGCCGGCGTGTCGGTCGATTGAGGCGACGCCCGGCCCCGACCACCGGGCGGCTCCGACCGGCGCGCTGCCGCCCACAAAACCATCCGGCTGTGGCATTGCCCGATCGTCACCGGCGCTGTAAACGGAGCCCGCACCGTCGCCGGGTCGTTTCCGCCGCACCGGGCAGGCCCCCAGCCTCCCCACAGCCGCAAACACCTCCGCGCCGCGGGGCCTGTAGCTCAATGGTTAGAGCCGGCCGCTCATAACGGTCTGGTTGCAGGTTCGAGTCCTGCCGGGCCCACCAGCGATTTCAGCGCCACGCTCGATCTGATCCTGCCGCGATTGGCTCCCGCATGCGCAAGGCCGGCATCCGTTGGCTCACGGCAGCGTCGGGACGGCTCGATCGTGCAGGAGAGCTCCTGGCAACGGAGAGGCTGCCACAGCGACGCGTCGTGACACTGCTGTCGTCAGTCAAATGAATGACGCGGCGAGTCATCGGCATCGCTAAGCAGAGCGCCGACATGAATCGGTAGCTCTCGGATGTCCTTGCCTCAATCTGTTGCAACGCTCATCGCCGGCGTCGGGGTTGGGCTGACGGTCGCGGCGCCGGTCGGACCGATGGGGATCCTCTGCATTCAGCGGACATTGACCTCCGGCGCAGCGGCGGGGCTGGCGACGGGGTTGGGCGCGGCCACGGTTCACCTGGCCTACAGCGCGCTCGCAGTCGCCGGCATCGGAGTGATCGTCCAGCCGTGGGTCGAAACCAATTCGCTCGTGCTCGGCACACTGTCGGGCTTCGCCCTGCTCTGGTTCGCCATGCGGATTCGCCAGCAGCCTGTCGCGCTTCCCGCCACGGATCGAGGCGATCACATCCGCCTGATCAGGGCCTATGCGAGCGCGATCGGACTCGGCGTGACCAACCCGCTTACGATCGTCCTGTTCTGCGCCGCGCTGCATACGCTGGTCGGGCATTCGGCGGGACTTCTGCTGACGGCGGGTGTGTTCCTCGGTTCGGCGCTGTGGTGGACCCTTCTGAGCACGACGATCGCCATCGTCCGCCTGCGCTTCGATTCGGACATCCTCAACATGAGCAACAAGCTGGCCAGCCTGCTGCTGATGGGGCTCGGCGCGCTGGCCCTCGCCAAGGCGTGTGGACGCCTGATGACCTGACCGGAAGGGTCGCTCGCCTAGTTGCGTGGCAGCGTCACTTGCACGCTTCGCAACAGCGCAACGAGCTGGCTCTGCTGGCTGGTGCCGGTCTTGCCGAAGATCCGCCCGAGATGGGTGCGCGCGGTGCTCACCCGAATCCCGATCAGGCCGGCGGCCTGCTTGAGCGACTGACCGGCTGCGACGGCTGCGGCGACGCGGGCCTCCTGCGGTGTCAGCTCGAAGAACTGGGCGATCGCTTCGGCAAACCCTGCGGGCAGCTCCTGTGAGAACCTACGCGCAATCACGACCGCACATGGCTCCAAAGCAATCGTCGGGGTGCCGACACTCATCGAGGGACCGACGGAAATCGCCAGCGCGGCCGGATCACCCGCCGGGAGGGCCGGAACGATAAGAAGATCACCGCCGACACCCGGAAGGCTGCCGCGCCCGGCGGAACAGGCGTCGGCAACAAGCCGCTGCAGCCTGGTCGTGCTCTGAATGTCCGATGTCAGCAGCACGCCGCGCCTCTGGGACAGGCCGCTGTCGCGGTCCGACAGGATCTGCTCAGCCGCCTCGTTCCTGGCAAGAATGCGCAGGCCTGCGTCGACGGCGATGAGAGCGAACGGCAGATGCGACAGGCTCGTGGACACCAACTGCCCGATCCTGGTCTGCCGCGAGATCTCGACCGCGCGGGTGAGATGCGGCACGATCGTCCTCAGGAGCGCGAGATCGGCCGCGTCGAACGGGGCCTGATTGCGGCCGCGTTGCACGTCGAAAAACCATGTCGACGGCCCGGACGAGGCCAGCTTGCAGGTCAAGCCGCCATACATGTCCTGCGGCGCCATCCATTCGTTCCAGAGACGGCTCGCTCGCAGCGTCTCCCTGCCGATGAAGCTCAGATCGCTGTAGGTCGCACCGACCTCCGCCTTTGCGACCGCGTGCTCGATGATGTTGGGCTCGTCGGCGAACTCCACGAGATAGCGGTCCTGGAAGGCCGGATCGTTGCTGGGCGCAATCAGGTCGTCGGGCCTCCGCTCGGGCCCGATCCGCACCAGGCAGGCTTTCGATCCATCGAACAGCGTCCGGAGCGATTCGACGGCTTGCGGCCAGAGCTTCGGGTCGTGAGCGGCCTGATAGATGTTGCCGATAGAGGCGATGACCGAACTCTCCGGAACGTGCATGGCTCAGTGATTCCAATTCGCGTCGAAAGGACCAAAGGTGGATGCGGGCTCGCGCTGCGACGCGCAGACGCTCTCATCGCAGAAAACGGTCATGTGCGATCGTCCTATTCCGCTGCCATGTCCGAGCTCAGAAGCGCGCTGAGCCGGATCGGCTGCACCGGCTTGCGCAACAGCAGCACGCCGCGCTGACGGGCGCCTTCCGCGATCTCCGGACCGATGTCTCCGGTCATCAGAACCAGCCGCGTGCGGTCCGCGTGAGCCGCGATGATCTTGTCAGCAATATTGAGCCCGGTTTCCGTGCCGGCCAAGCGGTAGTCGAGCAGGACGAGCCATCGCTTTCGTGCCGCCGCCTGGCCCAGGAAACGAAGTGCAGGCGCTCCGCCCTCGAAGGGCGCGCATTCATAGCCCCAATTGGTCAGCAGCCGACCGAGCGAATCGCGTGTCGTCGCGTCGTCGTCGATCACGAGCACACCCGGCTGATCCGACCGATCCGGCACGCTTATTTCCCGATTCATCGAATCGGTGTCGACGCTTGCCGGCGCGGCATCCGCCACCGGCACGGTAAGGCTGAAGCTGGTGCCGCGTCCGATCACCGACTTCACCTCGAGCTGCCAGTCCATCGCCTTGCAGAGGCGCCGAACGATGGCGAGCCCGATGCCAAGCCCCCTGTCGCGGTTGCGTTCGGGATTTCCGACCTGAAAGAAATCATCAAAGATCGCGTTGAGATGGCGAGGCTCGATGCCAATCCCGGTATCGACGATTTGGATTCTCACAGCTCCGGCGCGGCGGCGTGCGCCGATGAGGATGGCGCCCGTCTCGGTGTACTTGATCGCATTGCCGACGAGGTTGAGCAGAGCACGCTCGAGCAGAGCCGGATCGACCGAGCACCACAGATCGGACGGCCGCACCCGCAGGCGCAACGACTTGCGCCGGGCCTCGAGATCGAGCGTCGAAGCCACGCTGAGAAAGATCTCATGGACAGGCACGGCCCTGACGCTCGCGTTCCTGATATCGGCATCAGTGGCCGACACGCCCATGATCGCGTCGAATTGCCGGAGCAGGCTCGTCGCACAATCCTGCAGCCGCGCAATGATCTCGTTGCGGTCCTCCTGATCGGGCGAGCGTGCGAGAAGTTCGAAATACAGCCCCATCGCGTTCAGCGGCTGCCGCAGATCGTGGCTGGCCGCGCTGAAGAAGCGGGTCCTCTCCGCGAACAGCTCCTCGATCTGCTGCGCCTGCCGCGCCTTGACGTCGAGGAGTTCGGTGATGTCGAGGCGGATGTTGATCGCAGCCTCCGCCTTTTTCGCCGCCTTGGTACCGGTCGCCAGGACGAAGGGCAACAGCGCCAGGAGGGTGATGCCGGCCACCCGCTCGAGCTCGCCATCAAAGCTCAGGAACGACAGCGCCGCCGGAACGATCGCCGCCACCATCACGATCCACATGCTCGGCGTATAGTCGGCTCCGACGATCCACGTCGCACTCGTCACGAAGAAGATGACGGCGGTCAGCGGCAACAGCACCGATGCGGGAGCACCGTCGACGTGGAGAAGCAGAGGACTGAGCGACCAGGCGAACGCGTTGAGACCGAACAACGCCGCCTTGGCCCAGCCCCAGCGCCACAGAGTTTCGTCCGGGGGGCACACGACGCGGAACGCGTCGTTGATGTTGGTGATGAGGCACTCGGTCAGCACGACGAGAAAGGTCCAGATCGCCGCCCGGACCGGCGACAGGTCGCACAACAGCCAGACGAGCAGTCCGGCGGACGCCGCGCCACTTGTCGAAATCGCCTGGAGAACGCGGATGCCGCCGAGATAAGGAAGGGTCCGCGTGCCGAAGAAGAGATGGATGCGCTCGCGGTAGAGCGCCCGCATGCGCGATGCTGTTCCGGCGGGCATTCAGATCAACCTCTGCCGCAAAGCCCGGGTGACGGCCTCGGTGCGATTGCCGACCTGCAACTGCTCGAAGATCCGCCCCCAATGCGCCCGGATCGTGCTCTCACTGACGCCCAGCAGCTCGCAGATCTGCTTGTCGAGCAGGCCCTGGCTCGCATAGATCAGGATCTCGCGTCGTCGAAGCGACAGCGTGGTGCCGTCCGAAGCGGCGCCGACGGAGTCGTAGACCCGGCCTCCCGAAAACGCGATACGGATGGCAGCAACCAGATCTGCCGAGGTCTTGTCCTTGGAGAGACAGACCACGGCGCCCAATGACGCCGCGCCTTCCGCAAGCGCAGGCGAGAGATCTGCACAGAGCAGCCCCACCGCGATGAGCGGGTATCGCGCCCTGACCTCCTTGAGCAGCGACAATCCATCGCCGTCCGGGAGACGATAGTCGGAAAGACAGAGGTCGACCTCGTGGGCGGCGAGCAACGCCAGTGTCGCGCTGCAGTTCTCCGCAGTTGCCACACTGAGATCCTCGATCTCGAGTTCAAGCGTGCGGCGCACGGCATCCCTGTAGATGGGATGATCGTCTACGAAGAGGAGCGACCGCACCAGTTCCACCTTGCCACTACGATAATACTTCTTTCCCGCTTTTGGCCTGAGACGGACGGCCGGCGCCGCTTATTCGTCGCCAGACAGCCCCATCCAGACGTGTGCAGGCGCTGCGCTATGCACCTTTTTTTACATAGATCCACCAGATGGGGGAGCTATCGAAAACAACAGCTCGCGCCCGGCCGCCGATTCGGCTGAGACGATGCGAATTCCGTCGCGGTGGGGGACACACCCGATGATCGGGCACAAAAAAAAAGACGACTGGGGAGACGACCGGATTTCACCCGGGGCGGCGCTGACGAGAAGCGCGTTCATCACGGCGATCGTCGCCGTGATGCTGGTGTTGCTCTGGCTCGTCCGGTGATCCGGAACAGCACGGCCGGTCAGCGCGGCGCGTGCAATCCCTGTTCGCGAGCTTCACCTGGACCTTCGAACCGAAGAGCCCCAACTATCACCTTCAAATCGCGGACCGCGCTCACGTCATCTTGACCGGCGTGATAGCTCCCACCCCGGCTTCGCCATGTCGGCGCAGAACGGCCGATCGGCTCACGCGAGCGTCTCGCCCGCCAATTGCAGCGACTTCAGCATGACCGCGGCACCGCACTGCGCTGAGACCGCATTCTCATCATAGACGTGATCGCGGACAAATTTGCCCCGGGTGTAATGCGTGGAGAAGCTCCACAAATAAGGCGAGTTGATCCCCTTCGTGCGATAGCTGAAGCCGTTGTATCCCTCGAAGCGATACAGAGTGCGCGCGATGCTCCAGTCCGACTGTCCGGCAAATCCCTCGAACGTGATGGCGTCGATGGCACTCGACAGCCAGTCGTTTGGCGGGTTCCAGCGCGGTGGCCGATTGGCCGGCACATTGACCGTGCGCGCGCGGAGCGGATCGCCATTATGCAGATGGCCCTGAAAGTTGAAGCTGGCCTCGAGCGCATGGACGATGCCGATGAACCACCATGGCGCGCCGGTCGCCGCGCTGACCTGTTCGTAGCGCGGCTTGTTCTGCAACAGCTTCGCGCGATGCCAGGCAACGCTGTCCGCGCGCTCCGGGCGAATCCGACAGCTCGCCCACAGCTCCTCATAGCCCGCCTTGAGCGTGTCAAAGCTTGGCCGCGCCGCCTCTTCGTCCTCCTCCGCCCGAACCGGGCGCTCACTGGTCGCATAGGAGGCCAGCAATCTCGCGATCTCGTCCTGGGCATCGATCAGCCGCTCGAAGATCGGGCGGTCGGCATTGCCCGGCAATGAGTCAAGCGCGGCAGCGAACAGGTCGGACGGCGTCACACCCGCCTCCCCACCGGCAGATTCCAGGTCAGGACGCGGCCGAATATCCCAATCCTTCACATCATCATAGGCTGCCTTGTCCGACTTCACCGAGATATGGCAGTGATGATTGTGCGGATTTGAGCCCGTATATGTTCGCCAAGCCCAGGCAGCTGCGGCGCCGACCGGCTGCGAATTGGCGATCCTGCGATTCGAGATGATGTATTTGACGCGGTCGTCCCGGCTGGCGCGGATCGCTTCGGCGAGTTTGCCGGCATCGCAGCCATGGGCAGGGTCGTGTGTCACGTCCAGAGCCGTGACGACGCCGATGCCCGCGTCAACGATCCAGGGATTGTGGTCGGATTCTCGGCTCTGGTGGCGGATATCACCGATCGTACCGTCACTGGCGGTGCTGCGATTTGGAAAGGCCGCATTGACCTGGGCGCGCAGGCGTTCGAGCGACTTCGCGACGCGCCAGCGGCTGACCGCAGCCTCAAGCATAGGTTCCGGCGGCGCGGCGGGATCGACATGCAGATCGTCTCCCGAGCGCATGATCTCTTGCGCGACTTCCGCCGCGGGTCTGACGTTCAGCTCAAAGCTTGCATTGGGCCCTTGGCCGCTCGCCGGATCGCTCATGCCGTGCTCCTCCGTTTTGCCGCGTTTCGCGTTTATCGTGTTTCAGGTGCTCGCGGCCGCAGGTCTCCCAGTCCCCGTCGTGACAGCGAGGGCCATTTGTGATCGCCATCATGGCGGCGATCCGCGCCGAGGCCACAATCAGATTCATCCGCTGTCTTCCGAGCATTCATTCGGGAAGACATGCCAAGCGGTCGTCATCTGGCCAGCACCGCTAAGGCAACCAGACTGACCCATCTGCTATTGATCAACACGCGACAGCGAAATGCACTGTCGAAAAAGCCGTAATATAAGAGTTGCATTCCTAAGAGGCGTCGTCAGAGCTTCACGAGCCTGTGGAACTCAACAAGCGACCTATCGCTCGTTGAAACAAAAGACTTTTATACGTCCGAGCAACCAGACCATCTGGCTGCTTCGCCCGTGACCATGATCAATGCCGATTTGAAAATCGAACAATCGCGATCAGATGCCACGGTCGAGAATGGCGACCGTAGACGTGTGTCACGTCACACGAGCAGCGGTTCAACTCAGCGGTCAAAACATTTCTATGCCGGTCGCGACCTCATGATGCGGCGCGCAAGCTCCGCGAACTACCAGGACGCAGGACGCAGGACGCATCTGCAGCACGGGCTTCTGTATTGTCTACAACTACAATTTGCATTATCATTTTGCGACATGCTTGGCTGACGGCCGCAAATTCCTTTTCATTTGTCGATTAATGCTCCCGCCTGGACGCTGGAGAAGTGAGGCAGCCTCAACATTGGGAGGACCACGCCATGAGTCTCGAAGCCGTTTCAAAGGCGCGTGACTTCGTCCAGGCCGCTCCGTTGCCGCCTCGCCTTGCCGTTCTGGAAGACGCTGCCTCTCCGGTCGATCAGGCGCTGTCGCGGGCGAAGGATCAAGCGGCCGTGGTCGGCTCTGACGTCATCTCCTTCGTCAACGGCGTGACCACCGAACAGCGACAGGATCTGATCAACTCGGCGCTGCTGGCGCAGCTGGTCGCCAAGGTGGAGGTGCCCGACGCGAACAGGATCTATGAATGGTACCAGTCATATTTCACCGTGTTGAAGAACATCGGCTGGGTCGTTCAGGTCGATCAGTTCGCAACCTACCACACCGACAGCGCCGGCTTTCAGGCGCATGAAGCGATCATCGGCCTTGCGACGACGCTGCTGGGACCGGGCACAGGCGCGCTCGCCGTCGTGAAGGCCACGCTCGACGCCCTCAAGAGCATGGATGCGAACAGTCCGTGGATGACGATCTTCAATCGCGAGAGCCAGACCGGCAAGACAGCGCGGTTCCAGGTGACGCTGGCCGAGCCCGATGACAAGCACGGCTTCCTGGTGACGCTGATGGCGTTCGGATTGGAAGCCCGCTCGACCCTCACCCAGGTTCTGTTCTTCAAGTTCCGCACCAGCGAGGCCGAGCTCAAGCATTTCGAAGGGAAGGTCACGATCGACGCGGACGTGCTCGCCGGCGTGCGCGGAGACATCAAGTCAAAGCTCGCCGATCACGTCGCCAGCTACGTTCGAAAGCTGCCGGACCTGAGCGTGCTCCGTCGGCCTCCTCCGATCCCCACACGGGACTCCCTGGAGAGCTTGTCGCCGCTGTCCGAGCAGTTGCTCGGAAATATCACTGATGAGGCCGTGACGGAGGCTGCCGGATTCCGCGAGGACCCCATTACCGAACTGCCAGGCGCGCCACAGCTCGAGTCCACCGAACTGCCGGCGGACTGGCGTGCGACCATCTCGCTCACAGGATACCAATTCATCGTTCGTTGGGAGACCGGCGGACGATCCTATTATGAGAACGTCATCAAGGGCCGCCCGATCTGGCCTGGCTATTCGTCCGGCATTACGATCGGCTGCGGCTGGGATCTCGGCTACCACACGAAGCAGGAGTTCCTGTCGCAATGGGGCGCGCAGATGGCGCGCGCCGATTTCGACCGTCTTGCCCCAACCATCGGCTTTCGCACGGTCGAGCCTGGTCGCGCCGCGAAGGTGACGCAGGCGCAAGCCCTGATCCGCAGCCTCAGCGATATCGTCGTGCCCTGGTCGGTGGCGATCGACCAGTTCGACAATGTGAAATATCCCGCCCTGATCCGTCAGTTCTATCAGGCGCTCGACAATCTCGACCGGCTCCATCCGCATTGCAGGGGCGCGCTGCTGAGCCTGACATTCAATCGTGGCGCGGCTTTTGCTGCGCCCGGTCCGCGCTTCACCGAGATGCGCGAGATCGGAGCCGCGATGCGCGCAGGCAGCCTGGACGATGTCGCCCGGATTCCGGACCTGATCCGCGGCATGAAGCGCCTCTGGGGCGCCAGCTCCAGCCTTTCCGAACGGAGAGAAGGCGAGGCTCGCTTGTTCGAAGCCGGGCTCGCCGAAATGCGGATGGCCGCGCGGATCGCGGCCCATGCGACGGGGACGACCGAGAGCGCGCTCGAAAGCGCCCCGATCGTGGAGACGTTCGAGAGCGCTGAGGCCACTCAGAGCGATGACGCCGACGTCGCGGAGATCAATGCGATCCTCGCCGACCAGGACCTCGAAGCGGCAGGCCTGACTGTGGCGTCGGTGCGCTGGAACCCGAAGGATGACGAGCAGCCGGACTATCGGCACCTCGACACGTCGCTGGCCGGCAGGGCCTTCGAGCTCACACCCGGCGATCTCGATGCGCTGATCGCCGCCAATGAATTCGCGCCGCTGCCGGGCAAGATGATGTTCGCGCTGCGCGGCGCCTCATTGGGCGCGGCCAAGCGCGAGGACGCGACCAGCATCGTCATCACGGACCAGCGACCGGATCACCGCAACTTCCGTTGCATCATCGGCGTCTATGATCGCGAGCGGAAGACGCTGAGCGCCTATCAGGCCTCGACCGTTCCCAACGCGGCCTATGTCTTCAAATGCTATGCGATGGCTCAGGTCGGCGCGAGCACGGCCAACCTGACCGGCAACATATTGCCGACCGGCTGCTATACCTACACGGTCGGCACACATCATCCCGGCACCAATCGGGAAATACCCACCGCGTTGCGGCTGTCGGACAGCGCCAGCGGCGCGTCATCCGCCGTCGTGCTCCGTTCGCTGACCGACACGATCTACGACCGGCTCGATGCGTTCATGATCACGGCGCCGGCGGACAATGTTCATCCCGGCCAGATGTCACGCGGCTTCTCGTCGGCCGGCTGCCTGACGCTGCCGGGCTTCTATGCGAACGGCCAGCATACCGGCATCTGGAGCGACTTCCGGGTGGCCCTCGGAGTTACCTCCGGCTCGAACGGCAAGCAGTTTTCCATGATGCTCCTCACCGGGCTCGACGCCGCCGTCGCCGCACAGGTCAGGGCCGGGACGCGAACCAGCGCGGACATCAGCCGGCTGCGCCACGGCTCGTCCGGCGCGCGGGTCGCCGCGCTCCAGCAGGCGCTCGGCATCGCGCCGCAAGCGAACGCTCAGCTCGGACCGAAGACGCGGCAGGCCCTCATCGCGCGACAGGTCAGCAAATTGGGATGGGCCGACGGGATCTACGCGCCGGTCATGGACGGCATGCTCGGACTTCAGATTTACCCCTCGACCTGAACGGTCGAGCCACGGGGAGCTTGCGATGTCAGCCGATACCGCCATCGTCGCGATCATGTCGGCCACCTCGCCGAATGTCGTCAAGCCGCAAGCGCCCCCTGCCCGCTTCTTCCTGGTGGCGCCCGCGGGAGATGACATCGCCGCGACCAAGACCAAGATCGCATCCCAGCTTGCTCCGCTGCACGCCACCGTGTCGGCGCTGTCCAGCGCCGCGCCGCGCGATCTTGTCATCACCATTCCGGACCGCACCTTCGTCGGTCCCGCTCAGGGCGCTTTCCTCGCCGCGCACGCGCTCGAAGACGCGCTCGGCCTTGCACCGATCGAGCCTGAGCTGATTCACGCAATCATGCCGATCGATCAGCTCGACGACCGGCGCGAGCTGGAGGCGGTCGAGAAATTCCCGCCAGGCTGCTGGGTCGACGAGGAATCCGAGATTGAGCAGAACAAGTCATGGGCCGTCAGCCGCTTGCGGCTGCAAGACGCATGGAAGCTTTCCGACGAGTTGGGACGGCCCAGCCGCGGCGCGGGCGTGGCGATCTGTCAAATCGATACCGGCGTCATCAGCCACCCGGAGCTGGCGGGGGTCGTTCGCGCAGGCTCCTACAACGTGATCGGCGACGGCACGACGCCGGAAGATCCGACCGATCCGCTGAACTACGCGGGCAATCCCGGCCACGGCACCGCCACCGCCAGCGTCGCGATCAGTCCGGAATCTCTCGACGTCGTCGGCGCGGCTCCCAAGGCCAGGCACATTCCCATTCGCGCGATCGAGAATGTCGTCCGCATCTCGCAGACCAGCGTCGCCGAGGCGATGGATCGGGCCGTCGCATTGGGCGCGGACGTGATCTCGCTGTCGCTTGGCGGCATCTGGTCGTGGGCGCTGCAGCGCGCGCTTGAGCGCGCCGTCGCCGCCGATGTGATCGTGGTCGCAGCGGCCGGCAATTGCGTCGGGCTCGTCGTCTGGCCGGCGCGCTTCGACGACTGCATTGCCGTGGCCGGAACGGACTTCCACGACAAGCCATGGATCGGCTCCTGCCGGGGCCCCACGGTCGCGATCTCGGCGCCGGGACAGAATGTCTATCGCGCCGCTGCGACCACTGGACGATCCGGCCAGGGGCAAGGCACCAGTTTCGCGGTGGCGCTGATCGCAGGTGTTGCCGCCTGCTGGCTGGCACATCATGGTCGCGGCACCATCATCGCCGAAGCGCGCCGTCGCAAGGAGACCGTGCAGGAGATGTTCCGGCGGCTGCTGCGCGCCACGGCGCGCAAGCCGGCCCCGGATTGGGATTCATTCAACATGGGCGTCGGCATCGCCGATGCGCTTGCTCTGCTGCAAGCCGGTCTTGATGCCGGCATCGGCATCGAGGCGCCGCGCGCGCCCGACATGGTCCGTCGGGGCGATGAATCGCTCCGGCAATTCGCCCTCGAAGCCTTCGGTCCGCCGGCCCTGAAGGCTGATGTCGACTGGATGAAATTCGGCGGCGAGACCAGCCTTGCCGTTCTTCAGCAGAAACTGAGAGGGACCGCGCCGGGTCTGGAGTCGGCGGCCGGCGCGGAGGTCGAGGTCCCGCTCAAAGTGCGGCAGGCGCTCGAGGCCGTCACCGACAGCAGCATCGCGCCTGCGATCCGTCCTGCGCGGAGCGATGCCGGACAGCCCGCTGACGGGCGCATCGTCCAGTTGAAGCAGATGATTGCGGCGCGCCATGCCGCCGAGCGCTCAACCGGAAATCTGGAGAGTGCCGGGGCCGGCGACCTGCGGCTCGCCGATGCGATCGATCTCGAATCATCCTTGCCGCCGGACGCACCCATGCCGCATCCCGACGACATCCTTCAACGTGTATCAGCGGTCATGGCCGCGATGCCGCCCCGCGAAATCGGCGACCCCGTCGCCTTTGGCCAAGCCTTGGAGGTCATGTACCGGCACGGCGGCCAGGCGCTCAGCAAGCTTCCCGACGTCGGGCTCGGCCCGCCGCAGCACTTCGCCGCCAGCGAGCGCATGGCGCTCGAGGCGATCGTGATCGCGGACGGCTCGCGGCCCAGCTTTCTGCTGGAGAACGGGCTGCCGCCGGCGTCGCATCCGTTCCTCGGAATCTGGGCCGCGACGATGGCCGCACGGCGCGAGGACATTCAGCGCGTCGCCGGATGCGTCGGACGCGTGCAGCCGACGCACGGCAATGCGTCCAACTTCATCGGCACCGCCACCATCGTCGACGCGGCACGAGGCCTCGCGCTCACCAACTATCACGTCGTCGACGATGCCAGACGGAAGTGGCTGATTCCAATGACCGCCAACGGCAACCGCTTGTCGATACCGGCCGGATTGGAAGTCGATTTCGCCGGAGAAGCGGCGACGCTCGACCAGAGGCGGTTCAAGGTGGTCGAGGCCATCCTGCCCGACGGCTTCGGGCGAGGTTTCGGCAGCGTTGACGCGGCTCTGCTGCGGCTTGAGCCGATCACGGCGGGCGATCGTCTGCCGGCAGGACAGGTCCATCTCGACGCGCGCGCGGCCTTCGCCAATGGTGGCGTTCCGTCCCTGGCGGTGATCGGTTTCCCCGGCCCCGCGCCCATGAGCGGCGGCACGGACGTCGATTGGAATTTCGTCACCAATGCGCTGTTCGGCAACCTGTTCGGCTTCAAGCGGCTCGCGCCCGGCAAATTCAGGCGCAGCCTCGGTTTCGACGAGCACGACACACTCGGCTCGGTGTTCGGGCATGACGCAACGACATTCGGCGGCGCCTCGGGCTCGTTCGTGCTGGCCTGGACGGACCAGGAGATGCCCGGCTTCGGAATCCATTTCGCGGGCGTCACGTCCGATACCAACTCGGCGATTGCCGTGGCCAAGATCGCCGACGTTCTGCGAAAGCTCGAGGTGTCGGTGGCTTAGGTGAGTCTTCCGCCGCATTGCCCGCAATTAGTTCGCTTGGGATTGACCGCACCTCGAACGGCCTTACGCACGTCTATGAGTAAACGAACCTCGGCTGAGTGCGGCTTCTCGGCTTGAGAGACAAATGGCATTCTGAGCAAGACAACAGTCAGGGCACGTACAATGGCGAGCTGCTCTTGCTCGTAAATTTCGAGGTCAGGCTCAGCGATTTCGGTTTTTTTTCATGATCTCCCAGATTCCCGGCGAGTAATTCTCCAAGGCCAAGATAGCTTCTCGGATTTGTTCGTCGGTATAGAATGTGCTCATGAAAAGTCACCTGCTTGGCCCATCGCCGTTCTGCATCCTAAGCGCCGACAGAAGATCTTGCCGGTTAGGGGACGTTGTAGCCAGGTTGTCCGCTGCGTTAGACAATGCAACCTCGGAGACCATTCATACTTCAACCGCTGTCGACGGCGAACCAGACGTCAGGCGGCGCACCGCCTAATGAGCATCTGCCCAAGCGTCCTGCCCCAAACTTCGAGATGCGAGACTGTGACGGCTCGCGCAGTCTCGCATCATCATCAGATTAAAGCGCCGAGATCACCACCAGGGGCCGCCCCAGCCACCATAATAGCGATGGTGCCAATAGGGTCGGCCGTAATAGGGCCTAGCGTAATAGGGGCGGGCGTAATACGGCGCATAGCCAATGCCGACATAGCCGTAGCCTGGGCCGTCGTAATAATCATAGGGGTCACCCCAGGCAAAGGGCGTTGTCGTCGCGGCAATCCCTGCGCCCAACAAGGCGCCGGCGGCGAGTGCTCCACCACCCCAGCCCCAGCCCCAGCCGCCACCGCGCCAGCCACCGCCGTGCCATCCGCCACCATGCCATCCGCCGCCGAAACCGCGACCGCCATAGCGAACCGCAACCGTGCCAGAGGCGGCGGCGTCAGGCTTGGCGGCCGCGGACAGCCCGGTCATGGGCGCAGATGAGGCCGGCGCACTCGCACCGGCCAGCAGCGCGCCCGACAGGGCCAGCGCCGCAACATAGTTGAAGCTTCGCATTGCAACACTCCTCGACCGAAGGTCATCACGCTTGACCGTGCGCCGAAAATCATCCGCCACGGTCCTCCGTCGCGACGGCGACGGCCTCGAGCACGTGAGTTGCTCAACGCTACGAACCGCCGGTACGCACCCGGGTTCCAATGGAGAAAGCTGATCAGCCCGCGCGCATAGCGGCTATCCGCGCAGTGCCGACGCGGACTGCTCGAACCGCCGGAACGATCAAGGCCGGTGCTGGCACGTTCGGTTCTGAGCGCGCCGGTCGCGTCCTGCGCGATGGCGTGCGGCGGCCGCTGGGTCAGTGATATGTGTGCGCGGCGCGGCGGCCGTCAGATAAGGCGACCCTGAGAACATGCCCACCGCGTCACAGCCTCGCGGCAAGCAAGGCGGGGGAGGTCGATACGATCAGCGGCTCACCTCCGCCGCTTACGTCCCTGCCCCACATTGGCCTGTTTGCGCAGGCCCTCTGCGGCGCTGCCCACGATCTCTGAAATCTGCAGCAACTGCTTGGCCAGCGGGCTGGTCTTGCGCCAGACCATGCCGATGGTTCGCGAGGGCTGCGGCTCGGCAAAGCGCGCCAGCGATACCGCGGCCGAGCGCGTCTCGACGCCGACCGCCATCTCCGGGATCAAGGTCACCCCCATGCCGGCGCCGACCATCTGCACCAGTGTCGAGAGCGAGGACGCATCGAGCATCTCGCGCGGCGCCTGCATATTGCAGAATGACAGCGCCTGGTCGCGGAAGCAGTGCCCCTCCTCCAGCAGCAACAGTCGCATCTCACGCAGGCTCTCGCTGCTCGGCACCGGCGCGCCTTCAAACTCGGGCGGCCGCACCAGCAGAAAATTCTCCGCAAACAGCGCGACCTCGGTCAGTGACGGCTCGGACACCGGAAGCGCGAGAATGGCGGCATCGAGCCGCCCCTCCAACAGCTCTTCGAGCAGGGTCGGCGTCTTCGATTCCCGCACATGAATGTCGATCTCAGGTTGCTTGCGCATCAGGCTCCCGATCACCCGCGGCAGCAGATAGGGCGCGACTGTCGGGATGATGCCGAGGCGGAGTCGGCCGATCAACTTATCGCGAGACGCGCGGGCGAAATCGCCGAGCTCGTCGACCGAGCGCAAAATCTCGCGCACGCGCTCCGCGAGTTGCTCGCCAAAACGCGTCAGCACCACCTGCCGCGCATTGCGCTCGAGCAGGACGCCGCCCAGCGCGTCCTCCATCTCCTTGATTTGCATCGACAACGCCGGTTGCGAGATCGAGCAGGCTTCGGCCGCGCGGCCGAAATGGCCGAGACGCGCCAGCGCATCGAAATAACGGAGCTGTCGCATCGTCAAATGTATCATCAGATTATCTTATCGTGACAATCACCAAAGTCAATTTCCCCTGATCGATCTCACCGCGTAGGGTCCGGCCGCGCCCGTAGGGGGAAACCATGCCGATCAGGTCAGGAGGCAAAAATGGATGATGTCAGCAAGTGCCCGTTTTCGGGCGGCGTGAAGGGATTCAAGAACAAGGATTGGTGGCCGAACCAGCTTGATCTGTCGGTGCTGCATCAGCACTCGAACCTGTCCGATCCGCTCGGCGAGGCGTTTGATTACGCCAAGGAATTCAAGAGCCTCGATCTCGACGCGCTGGTGAAGGATCTGCACGCGCTGATGACGGATTCGCAGGAATGGTGGCCGGCCGATTTCGGTCATTACGGCCCGCTGTTCATCCGCATGGCCTGGCATGCCGCCGGCACCTATCGTATCGGCGACGGCCGCGGCGGCGCCGGGACCGGTCAGCAGCGTTTCGCCCCGCTGAACAGCTGGCCAGACAATGCCAACCTCGACAAGGCCCGTCGCCTGCTGTGGCCGATCAAGCAGAAATACGGCCAGAAGATCTCCTGGGCCGACCTGTTCGTGCTGACCGGCAACGTCGCGCTGGAATCGATGGGCTTCAAGACCTTCGGCTTCGGCGGCGGTCGCGCCGATACCTGGGAGCCGGAGCAGGACATCTATTGGGGTCCGGAAGGCAAGTGGCTCGCCGACGAGCGCTACAGCGGCGATCGTGAGCTCGCCGGCTCATTGGCCGCCGTGCAGATGGGCCTGATCTACGTCAACCCGGAAGGCCCGAACGGCAACCCCGACCCGCTGGCTGCCGCGCGCGACATCCGCGAGACGTTCGCCCGCATGGCGATGAACGACGAGGAAACGGTGGCGTTGATCGCCGGTGGTCACACCTTCGGCAAGACCCACGGCGCCGGTGACGCGTCGCTGGTCGGTGCGGAGCCGGAAGGCGCCGACATCGCGCAGCAGGGCCTCGGCTGGGCCAGCAAATATGGCTCGGGCAAGGGCGGCGACGCCATCACCTCGGGTCTCGAGGTGATCTGGACGACGACGCCAACCAAGTGGAGCAACAACTTCTTCTGGAACCTGTTCGGCTATGAATGGGAGCTGACCAAGAGCCCGGCCGGCGCACACCAGTGGAAGCCGAAGCACGGCGCTGGCGCCAACACCGTGCCGGATGCGCATGATCCGTCGAAGCGCCACGCGCCGTCGATGCTCACCACCGACCTCGCACTGCGCTTCGACCCGGCCTATGAGAAGATCTCGCGCCGCTTCCTGGAGAACCCGGATCAGTTCGCCGACGCCTTCGCCCGCGCCTGGTTCAAGCTGACCCACCGCGATATGGGTCCGAAGGTGCGCTATCTCGGCCCGCTGGTGCCGAAGGAAGATCTGGTCTGGCAGGATCCGGTGCCGGCGCTCGATCATCCCGTCGTCGACGACAAGGATGTCGCGACGCTCAAGTCGAAGATCCTCGCTTCGGGCCTGTCGGTCGCGCAGCTGATCTCGACCGCCTGGGCCTCGGCCTCCACGTTCCGCGGCTCGGACAAGCGGGGCGGTGCCAATGGCGCGCGCATCCGTCTTGCTCCGCAGAAGGATTGGGCGGTCAACAACCCGGCCGAACTCGCCAAGGTGCTCTCGACGCTCGAGGGTATCCAGAAGGAGTTCAATGCATCGGCCACCGGTGGCAAGAAGATCTCGATTGCCGACCTGATCGTGCTGGCCGGCAATGCGGGTGTCGAAGCCGCGGCCAAGAAGGCCGGCGTCGAGGTGGCAGTGCCGTTCGCACCGGGCCGCACCGACGCCTCGCAGGAGCAGACCGACGTCGAATCGTTCGCGGTGCTCGAACCGACCCATGACGGCTTCCGCAACTATCTCAGCGGCAAGCAGTGGCTGTCCGGCGAGGAGCTCCTGGTCGACAAGGCTCAGCTGCTCACGCTGACCGCGCCGGAGATGACCGTGCTGGTCGGCGGCCTGCGCGTGCTCGGCGCCAATGCCAATGGCTCCAAGCATGGCGTGTTCACGGCGCAGACCGAGACGCTCTCGAACGACTTCTTCGTCAACCTGCTCGATATGGGCGTGGCCTGGACGCCGGTCGACAAGGGCGAGCACACTTTCGAGGGCCGCGACCGCAAGTCCGGTGCCGTGAAGTGGACCGCGACCCGCGCCGACCTGATCTTCGGCTCGCACTCGCAGCTGCGCGCGCTGGCTGAAGTCTATGCCAGCTCGGACGCCAAGCAGAAGTTCGTCAAGGATTTCGTCGCCGCCTGGACCAAGGTGATGAACCTCGACCGCTTCGATCTGAAGGCCTGAGTTTAGCGTCACGGCCGATCGGATCAGAGAAGAGCGGCGCTTCAGCGATGAAGCGCCGCTTTTTCATGTTTACATACCCGGCGCTGAGGGCACGTCTTACCGCTGCGCGGCTGAGCCACCACCGTCGATCTGGCGGCCCATCAGGGCGATGGCCTTCTGGTAGACGCCGGCGGCGTTCCAGGCCTCGATGGCGGCGAAGTTCGGCTCGCCGGGCTGATAGCCAGCGCCGGCCTTCCAGCCATTGGCGCGCAGGAAGTTGGCGGTGGAGGCCAGCGCGTTGGCGGCGACGTCGAGATTGCCGACGCCATAGGCCAGGATGTTCTTGGGCATGAACTGGGTCTGCCCGACCTCGCCATGCATCGAGCCGCGCGTGGCGCCCGACAGCACGCCGCGGTCGATCAGCTTCAACGCGGCATAGAGCTGCTCGGTGAAGAATTCCGGACGGCGGCAGTCGTAAGCGAGCGTGGCGATCGACGACAGCATGTGCTGGTTGCCGCGCTGGCTGCCGAACGCGCTCTCCATGCCCCAGATCGCGATCAACGGGCCCGGCGGTACGCCGTAGCGCTGCTCGATGGAGGCGAACATCGCCGCCTGCGACTGCTTCAGCTGCCGGCCGCGCGCAACGATCGCAGCGGCCCCGCGCTTGGCCAGGAACTGGTCGAGCGACAGCTGGAAGCTGCGCTGACCGCGATCGGCGGCGATGGTGGCGGACGCGTAGTTGGTCTGCATCAGCGCCGCGATCGCGGTGCCGCCGACGCCCTTGGCCCTCGCCTCCTCGCTGAACTCGCGCTTCCAGGCATCGAAGCCCGCAGGCGACGTACCGCACTGCGCCGCCTGCGCACCACTCAGTCCCGCAAGCAGCACCATCGCGGTCAAAGCCGTCCTGATCATGGCCTGGCCCTTGGTCATTCCGCCGTCCTCTTCTCTGGTCTGTGGCACGAGCGCTCTTGTGTTTCCATGAGCGACTCATGCGCCTGCACGCGCGATCAACGCGGTGATCGGCATTGCTGTGCCGCGCTGTTGAACCGCCGCAACCTATCGGAAATGACGTCCATGTCCTAGCCGCAGGCGTTGGATCGCACCCAGGCCGGTTCCCATCTACGCGGTGGCTGTCGCGGCGCATGCATCGCTGGGCTCAACAGCCTGCTTATGCGATCGAGGTCCGGTCTGCGCGCCACGATGGGCGGCGCTCCTTTCAGGCTTGATTAATATACATGAACGATACTATACGGTATCGTTTTTAACAGGTGGAGTGCGGCGTGAAACCAGGTTCCAAGCAGGCGGGCAGCGTGGCCGTCGCAATCTGCGTTGCCGCGCTGCTGCTCTCGGCCTGCGCGTCCGTTCAGCGCGCGACCTACTCGGCGGATGAGGCCAAGCGGGCCCGCATCGACGGCTTCGGCGCAATCCGCATGTGGGCCGATGCGCCCCCCGAGACCTTCAACGTGGCGTCGTTCACGCCGAGGCCACAGCCGAACCGGCCCTTCGCCTATCTTGCGCTGTCGGGCGGCGGCGGCGACGGCGCGTTCGGCGCCGGAATTCTGAACGGCTGGAGCGAGAGCGGCGCGCGTCCTGAATTCACGGTCGTCTCGGGCGTGAGCACTGGCGCCCTGATCGCGCCGTTTGCGTTTCTCGGACCGGCTTACGATCCGACGCTGAAGGAGATGTATACGAGCGGCCTCGCCAGTTCGTTCGCCGCCTCTCCCAATGCGCTGGGGGCGGTATTTGGCTCCGCACTGTTCGATAAGCAGCCGCTTCGCGACGCCATCAGCCGGTATGCAACGGCCGAACTGCTGGAAGCGATTGCCAAGGAACACGCAAAGGGGCGACGGCTGTTCGTCGTGACCACCGATCTGGATGCGGGCCGCCCGGTGCTATGGAACATGGGTGAAATCGCGTCGGCGCGAACGCCGCAGGCGCTCGCTTTATTCCGGCAGGTGCTGACGGCATCGGCCAGCGTTCCCGTCGCCTTCCCGCCATCGCTGATCGCCGCCTCCTCCGACGGCAAGCCGATCGAGGAGATGCATGTCGACGGCGGCGTTTCGACGCAGGTCTTCACCTTTCCCGATCGCCTGCTGATGCAGCCCGACACCTCTCGGCGCATGGCGGCACCGAAACCGGCGATTTACATCATCATGAACGGCCGGATCTCGACCGAATTCCAGCCCGTCGAGAACAGCACCAAGGCAATCGCGATCCGCTCACTGGGAATGAAGAGCAAGCGCGAGATCCAGGGCTATCTGTCGGCGACCTATCAATTTGCCAAGCACAACGGGCTCGCCTTCAACATGACCGCGATCGACTCATCCGTTCCCGAAGGCCCGGGAGTGGGATTCGATACCGACTATATGCGCTCGTTATATGCACTTGGCTATGACAGCGCCCGCTCCGGGCAGTTCTGGGTCCAGACCCCCACTCCGCCGCGATCTTGACAGCGGCGAGGAAAGGAATTATAAAACTATACAGTTTCGTTTTATCTTACTGCTTTGGCGGGGAATCCTCTACAAGCACCGACCGATGTCCGAGACAGCGGGGAGCCATGAGACGAATCATTCTGTTCACTTTGATGCTGTTGTCGTGGAGCTCCCTGGCCCATGCCGTCCCCGACGCCTCGACGGCGGGGGGGCAAGCCTCGGATCCGCAAACCTCCAGCTCGAATGATCCGGCGCTGAGCCAGGAAACCATCGACCGCGAGCTCGACCGGTTCCGCCGCACCGAGGTGTCGCTGCACCAGGCGCTGCGGATCGCCGAGAAGATTCATCCCGGCTCGAAAACCGCAGACATCAGCTTCGAAGGCGGACTCGACGTGCCTGTCTACAAGGTCCGGACGCTGCAAAGCGGACAGATCTGGGAGTCCGATATCGACTGCTCCACCGCCAAGGTGCTGAATAGCGTGCTGTTCTCGACGGTCCAGGGGCTGAATGAAAGCGACCGCAACAGCCTGACCGCGCTCGATACGGTGTCTCTGAAGATGTCGGATGCGATCCGGATCGCCGAGCGATCCGCGGCAGGCAAGGCCATCAGCGGTGGCCTGATGACCAAGGACGGCAAGCTCGCCTTTGTCGTGGTGGTGGTCAGCGGCAAGGATCTGAAGCAAGTCACGCTGGAGCCCACGTCGCCACGGCGGCGCTGATCGCGCTCCCTAATCCTTGCCTTGCAGGGCGAGGAAGATCTTGACCCGCTCGCGAATGAAGACGGGCATCTGCTTGCGAAGGGTTTTCTCGTCCAATCCCATCAGCGCGCGCATCATCAGCGGCAGGACGGTCAGATCGATGAAGATCTCCGCAGAGGCCTCCCAGGCCTTTGCAGGCGGGCGTCTCGCCCCGCTTCCGGGGGAGCGAAACGTTTCGGCCAGCAGCACGGCCACCGCGTGCGCCGCACGTTTGCGCGTGACCTCGTGAACCTCGCAGCTGAGATCGGGAAAGCGATAGGCCTCTCCGATCGTTACGCGCAACAGGCCGAGCGTCTCCTTCAACCCGCGATTGACGATGGTCGTCGCCAGCCCGACCAGTTTCTCCTGAACAGTTCCGGCGGGCGCCGTGTAGGAGCCGAAATTCATCAGTTCATTGAGGGAGCGCTCGATGATGGCCGCAAACAAGGCCGGCTTGCCGGAGTATCGCGCATAGATGGTCGGTTTGGACGCCGGCGCCCGTTCCGCGATCTCATCGATGCTGGTGCCGTCGAAACCGCGCTCCAGGAAAACCTCGCGCGCGGCATCCAGGATCCGCGCTTCGATGTCGCCGGCCAATGCCTTCGGAGGCCGGCCCACCCGACCGCGCACGGCATCCCGCGCTACGGCACTTCGCTTAACCTTGGCCAGCGTGCGGGCCATACTCCCGGACCTCGAGTCGACATGTGAACATGTCGATAACGCATTACACGGTCTGGGCGCCGCCGCGATAGAACGCGATTGTGGGAGCAGCTATGCGCACGCATAGTGGCGTACAACATCGGAAACCCTTGAAGACGCTCACTTCATCGAAAGACCTCAAACGCCGAGCTCGCTGAGGTCGTCGAGCACTGCGAGCGCGCCGTCGAAAATATCATCGTGAAAGTAGAGGCTCCGCGTGATGAGCACCGGCACGCCGGCGCGGGTCGCCGCCATAAGCCCATTGCCTGAATCCTCGATCGCCAGGCAGCTTGCACCAGGCAGATCGAGTTGTGACAGCACCTCGATGTAGACGTCCGGCGCCGGCTTCTTCCGCGCGACGTCGTCGGCAGCAACGACCGCTGCGAACATCGTCTCCCAATCCTGCCCCAAGACGGGGGCCAGCAGCGCATCAATATTGACCCGCGTGGTGGTGGTCGCAATTGCCATCCGCTGCCCGCGACCGATTGCCGCGTCGAGCAGCGCCCTCACTCCTGGGCGCAATGGACAGCCCTTGTCGGCCATCAGCGCGGCAAAACGCTCGGTCTTGACCCGATGCAGCCGGGCAATGATGGCATCGCTCAATGGCGGCCCCGTCCGTCGCATCTGGTCGAAGGCGCGAATACGTTCCTTGCCGCCAGCCACCCGCAACAATTCCTTGTAGACACGGCGTCCCCAGTGCCAATCGATGCCGGTCGCCACGAAGGCTTCATTGAAGGCCTCGCGATGCAGCTCCTCGGTTTCCGCCAACGTGCCGTCAACATCGAAGATCAGCGCACCGGCATCGGCGATCCGGCGCTTGAGGTCGTCGAGCGGGGCGTTTTTCACCAGCGCGAGACTCATGGCTGCGCCTCCGTCTTACCCTGCCCGTGCGCGAACACGCGGCTCGCCAGCACGTCGCTGGCCTCGATCGACATCACTTCATCGGACGTCAACACACGGTCGAGCCGCGACACCAGGCGGTTGGCCTGACGCAGGCGGACGCGATCCAGCGCATTGCGGATGGAGCGCGCATTGGAGAACAGCGGCTGCGTGCGGCGCACCGCGATATATTTTTCGAATGCTGCGCGCGCCTCCGGCGAGAAGCGGTAGTTCTGCCCTTCCAGCATCATCTCGGCGATCGTCAGCAGCTCGCCCTCGGAATAGTCCGGGAAGTCGATATGATGGGCGATGCGGGAGCGGAAGCCGGGATTGCTCTGAAAGAACTTTTCCATGCGATCGGCATAGCCGGCGAGGATCACCACGAGGTCCTCACGCTGTGACTCCATGATCTGCAGCAGGATCTCGATCGATTCCTGGCCGTAGTCCCGCTCGTTCTCGGGCCGATAGAGATAATAGGCCTCGTCGATGAACAGCACGCCGCCCATCGCCTTCTTCAGCACCTCCTTGGTCTTCGGTGCGGTATGGCCGATATATTGACCGACGAGATCGTCGCGGGTGACGCTGATCACGTGGCCGCGGCGGACGAAGCCGAGCCGGTGCAGGATGCCGGCCATGCGCAGCGCGACCGTGGTCTTGCCGGTGCCGGGATTGCCGGTGAACGACATGTGCAGCGTCGGAAAGGTCGTCGCCAGCCCCATCTTGCGCCGGATGCGCTCCATCAGCAGCAGCGAGGCGATCTCGCGGATCCGCGTCTTGACCGGCGCAAGACCGACCAGCTCACGGTCGAGCTGTTCCAGGACGGGGGCGATCTCGACGCTCTCGAACTCGCGGCGCAAGTCGATCGTATCGACCGGAGTCGCCTGGCTGGCGTCCGCCTGCGTAGCCTGCATCATGGATCCGTGCTCCGCTTGCCGAAGTTCGCATGCACTGGCGGCAGCTCCTCCCGCGAACTCCGGCAAACAGGGGACGCCGTCAAATCGGATTTCGTCGTTGCGGCAGAGTCGGCGCTGAAGTCCCGCTCTTCCCGGGGGACTTCAGCGCTTCCGTCGTTATGAGTAGCGCTCGCCTTCCGGGCGCTCGGCCGCGTAGGACCGCGTCGAGTAACGCAGATTGCGGCCGACGGTTTCCTGACGATCGAGCCGGAAGCCAGGTTCATGCTTCGGCCGGTTGACGATGAAGGACAACCGGGTCGATTCCCAGCCGTGGCTGGAATCGAACGCCGAGATGCGGATGTAGCGGTCGCCATAGATCTTCCGGCACTCGGCCAACTCGTGCATGATGCCGGCCGCATCGCGCAGGTCGAACATCGGCAGGCCCCACATCTCCCAATAGGTATTGCGGGGGTGCGGATCGTCGGTGAACTCGATGTTCACGGCCCAGCCCTTTTCGAGGGAGTACTGGACCTGGGCCGCGATCTGGTCGTCGGTCAGATCGGGAAGAAAAGAGAAGCAGCCTTGGGTCACGCGCATGTTGATATCTCCTGATGTGGCGCAGCCTGGCGAGCCGGTGTCCGGCCCGCAGCGCGGCGGCGGTTCGAACCGGGTTAAGCGGCGGGAGTGACGGTCGGCACGAAGTCCGGCGAGTCGGTGGATTCGTAGTTGAAGGTCACGTCCTTCCAGATCTCCAGCGCCTCGCGCAGCGGCGTGCAGGTCTGCGCCGCCTTGGCCAGGATCTCCGGGCCCTCATGCACGTAGTCGCGGCCCTCGTTGCGGGCGAGGATCATCGCTTCGAGCGCGACGCGGTTGGCGGTCGCACCGGCGGCGATGCCGCGCGGATGGCCGATGGTGCCGCCGCCGAACTGCAGCACGACATCCTCGCCGAGCAGATCGAGCAGCTGGTGCATCTGGCCGGCATGAATGCCGCCGGACGCCACCGGCATCAGCTTGTTCAGGCTGGCCCAATGCTGGTCGAAGAACACGCCATGCTCCAGCCGCATCGGATTGAAGTCCTCGCGGCAGATGTCGTAATAGCCGCGCGTGGTGTTCGGATCGCCCTCGAGCTTGCCGACCACGGTGCCGGCATGGATGTGATCGACGCCGGCGAGCCGCATCCATTTGGCGATCACGCGGAACGACACGCCGTGCGCGCGCTGCCGCGTGTAGGTCGAGTGTCCGGCGCGATGCAGGTGCAGGATCATGTCGTTGCGGCGCGCCCATTTCGCCATTGACTGGATCGCGGTGTAGCCGATCACGAGATCGATCATGATGATCGTCGAGCCGAGCTCCTTGGCGAACTCGGCACGCTCATACATGTCCTCCATGGTCGCCGCGGTGACGTTGAGATAGGTGCCCTTGATCTCACCGGTGGCCGCCTGCGCCTTGTTGACCGCCTCCATGCAATACAGGAAGCGTTCGCGCCAGTGCATGAAGGGCTGCGAGTTGATGTTCTCGTCGTCCTTGGTGAAGTCGAGACCGCCCTTCAGCGCCTCGTAGACCACGCGGCCATAGTTGCGGCCGGACAGGCCGAGCTTCGGCTTGACAGTGGCGCCAAGCAGCGGCCGGCCGAACTTGTCGAGCCGCTCGCGCTCGACGACGATGCCGGTGGCCGGGCCCTGGAACGTCTTCACATAGGCGACCGGCAGCCGCATGTCCTCCAGACGCAGCGCCTTGAGCGGCTTGAAGCCGAACACATTGCCGATGATCGAGGCGGTGAGGTTGGCAATCGAACCCGGCTCGAACAGGTCGAGATCATAGGCGATGTAGGCGAAATAGCTGCCCGGCGAGCCCGGCACCGGCTCGACCCGGTAGCACTTGGCGCGATACTTCTCCGCGGCAGTCAGGCGATCGGTCCACACCACGGTCCAGGTCGCCGTCGACGACTCGCCGGCGACCGCGGCGCAGGCCTCGACCGGATCCACACCGTCCTGCGGCGTGACGCGGAACAGCGCAATCACGTCGGTGTCCTTGGGCTGATAGGACGGCTCCCAATAGCCCATCTTCTTGTATTCCATGACGCCGGACTTGTAGCGATCCTTGCCGCGCACGGTGATGGATTGATCGTTCATGTGTTCCTCCTGATTGTCGTTGTGGTGTGGGTCTCACGCGGCCGCAGTCATTCCCCCAATTCGTGGATCGAGCGCGCCGGAGCGATAGCGCTTGGCCATCTCCGACAGCGGCAGCACCTTGATCTTCGAGGCATTGCCGGCGGCGCCGAACTGCTCGAAGCGCTCGCGGCACAATTCGCGCATCGAATCCATCGCCGGCTTCAGGAATTTGCGCGGATCGAACTCGACCTTCGACGACGCACCGACCTTGCGGAAGATCGCGGTCATCGCCAGCCGGCAATCGGTGTCGATATTGACCTTGCGTACGCCGTGACGGATGCCTCGTACGATCTCCTCGACCGGCACGCCCCAGGTCTGCGGCATCTCGCCGCCGAACTGGTTGAACATGTCCTGCAGCGCCTGTGGCACCGAGGATGAGCCGTGCATCACAAGATGCGTGTTCGGCAGCCGGCGGTGGATCTCCTCGATCACGTTCATGGCGAGGATCTCGCCATCCGGTTTGCGCGAGAACTTGTAGGCGCCATGCGAGGTCCCCATGGCGATCGCCAGCGCGTCGACCTTGGTGGCGCGGACGAAATCGACCGCCTGGTCGGGATCGGTCAGCAGTTGCTCGCGGCTGACCTTGCCCTCCAGACCGTGGCCGTCCTCCTGCTCGCCGCCGCCGTGTTCCAGCGAGCCGAGCACGCCGAGCTCACCCTCCACCGAGGCACCGACCCAATGCGCCATCTCGACGACCCGCCGTGTGATGTCGACATTGTATTCATAGTCCGCGGCGGTCTTGGCGTCGGCCTTGAGCGAGCCGTCCATCATGACAGAGGTGAAGCCGTATTTAATCGCCGTCGCGCAGGTCGCCTCGTCATTGCCGTGGTCCTGGTGCAGGCACAGCGGGATCTGCGGATACATTTCCTCGAGCGCGTCGATCATCTTCGACAGCATGATGTCGCCAGCGTAAGAGCGCGCGCCGCGCGAGGCCTGGATGATCACGGGGGCGTCGACGGCAGCGGCCGCCTCCATGATCGCGAGCCCCTGCTCCATGTTGTTGATGTTGAAAGCCGGCACGCCGTAGCCGCGCTCGGCGGCATGGTCCAGCAATTGTCTGAGCGTGATCCGCGCCATGGTTCGTCTCCGTCCCTGTTCGTGTGTTGTGTCGTGTCGCTCTCGGGCGTCCGCTCAGGACGCCCGCGCCCGGATGATGTTGCGCATGGCGGCATCGGCCACCGCCGCGGGCGTGATGCCGAACTCTCGGTACAGCACATCGGCAGGCGCCGAGGCGCCGAAGCCCTGCATGCCCACGAACTCGCCGCTGTCGCCGAGCCAGCGCGCCCAGTCGCCCTCGATGGCAGCCTCGACGCCGATGCGCGGCGCGTTACCGAGCACTTGAGCGCGATACTCCGCCGTCTGCTGGCGGAACAGTTCGAAACACGGCGCCGACACCACTGCAGCATGCACGCCTTCGGCCGCCAGCAGCTTCGCCGCCTCCAGCGCGATCGCCACCTCAGAGCCGGTCGCGATCAGAGTGACGTCGCGGCGAGTTTCCGGCTCCACAACCACATAGGCGCCGAGCGCCACCTTGTTGTGGTCGGATGCCTCGGTGCGGAAGGCCGGCAGCGCCTGGCGCGACAGGCAGAGCACCGAAGGCGAGGTTTCGGCGCGCAGCGCGCAGTCCCAGGCTTCCGCCGTCTCGACCGCATCAGCCGGACGGAACACCAGGAGATTGGGAATGGCACGCAGGCTGGCGACATGCTCGACCGGCTGATGCGTGGGCCCGTCCTCACCGAGGCCGATGGAATCGTGAGTCATCACATGGATGACGCGGATGCCCATCAGCGCAGCGAGGCGGATCGCCGGCCGGCTGTAGTCGGCAAAGGCCAGGAAGGTGCCGCCATAAGGAATGAAGCCGCCATGCAGCGCGATACCGTTCATCGCCGCCGCCATTGCATGCTCACGAACGCCGTAATGCACGTAGTTGCCGTCCATGGTCGCCGGCGTCACCGACTTGTGTGTCTTCGCCTTGGTCAAATTCGAGTGGGTCAGATCCGCGGAGCCGCCGAGCAGATTGGGTAGCACCGTCGCGATCACATCGATGACGTTCTGCGAGGCCTGGCGCGTCGCGATCTTCGGCCGCTCGGCCGTGAGCTGCGCGATGAACTGCGCCATGCGCTCGGTATAGGCCGCCGGCAGCTTCTTGTTCAGCGCATCGTGGCATGGCGAGCGGTCCGCAGTGCACAGCTTTCGCGCCCGCTCCTTCCAGGCCTGCCGCACGCTGTGGCCGCGCGCGCCAATCTCGCGCCAGCTCACCAGCACATCGGCCGGAATCTCGAACGGCCGGTGCGGCCAGTGCAGGGCGGCGCGAGTCTTCTCGACCTCCTCCGGCCCGAGCGGCGCGCCATGCGCCTTCTCCGAACCCTGGCGTCCAGGCGAGCCGAAGCCGATCGTCGTGCGGCAGGCGATCATCGTGGGCCGGTCGCTCTGCCGGGCCGCGGCGATCGCAGCCGCAATCGCTTCGGGATCATGGCCGTCGATACGGGACGTCGCCCAGCCCGAGGCGGCGAAGCGGCCGAGCTGATCGTCCGAACAGGCCAGTCCGGTCGAGCCGTCGATCGAGATGCCGTTGTCATCGAACAGCACGATCAGGCGGTTGAGCCGCAGATGCCCGGCGAGCGAAATCGCCTCGTGGCTGATGCCCTCCATCAGGCAACCGTCGCCGGCAATGACGTAGGTGTAATGATCGATCAACTCGTCGCCATAGCGCGCGTTCATCAGGCGCTCGGCCAGCGCCATGCCGACAGCCGTGGCGATGCCCTGCCCGAGCGGGCCGGTCGTGGTCTCGACGCCGGGCGTGTGACCATATTCCGGATGCCCGGGCGTCTTGGCGCCCCACTGCCGGAATCGCTTGATCTCGTCGATCGTGACCGCCTCGTAGCCGGTCAGATGCAGCAGCGCATAGAGCAGCATCGAGCCATGACCGGCCGACAGCACGAAGCGGTCGCGATCGGGCCAGGCCGGATCGGCCGGATCGAACTTCATGAAGCGCGAGAACAGCACGGTGGCGACGTCGGCCATGCCCATCGGCATGCCCGGATGACCCGACTTCGCCTTCTCCACGGCATCGATCGCCAGAAAGCGGATGGCGTTCGCCATCTCGGCGTGAGCCGGATCAGCCTTTGCGGCAGGCTTTTGCAGAGCAGTGGCGGTCATAGCGTGCGCCTCTTTCGGTCCATCAGTTGCATGATCATCGGTGTGAGAATGAGCTGCATGGCGAGATCGAGCTTCGAGCCATGGATCACGATCGAATTGGCGCGCGACATGAAGCTGCCCTGGATCATCGAGAGCAGATAGGGGAAGTCGATGCCGCGCGGGTTCTTGAGACGGATCACGACCATCGATTCGTCCGGCGTCGGGATCCAGCGCGCGATGAACGGATTGGACGTATCGACCGTCGGCACACGCTGGAAGTTGATGTCGGTCTCCGAGAATTGCGGGATGATGTAGTTCACATAATCCGGCATCCGCCGCAGGATCGTGTCGGTCACGGCCTCGGTGGTGTAGCCGCGCGAGGCGCGGTCGCGATGCAGCTTCTGGATCCATTCCAGGTTGATCACCGGGACGACGCCGATCTTCAGATCGGCATGCTGCGCGATGTTCACCTTCTCGGTGACGACGGCGCCATGCAGGCCCTCGTAGAACAGAAGATCGGAATCGTCCGGCAGCCGGCTCCACTCGGTGAAATTGCCCGGCCTCGTATCGTAAAGCCGCGCCTCCTCCTCGTCGTGCACATAATGGCGGGTCATGCCGGTGCCGGTCTCGGAGTAATCGCGAAACGTCTTCTCGAGCTCCTCGAACAGATTGGTATCCGGGCTGAAATGGCTGAAGTGCTTGTTGCCGCGTTCAGCCTCCTCGACCATCTTGCGGCGCATCTCTTCGCGGTTGTAGCGGTGAAACGCATCGCCCTCGATATAGGCGGCCTTGACGTTCTCGCGGCGGAAGATGTTCTCGAAGGTCTTCTTGACCGAGGTGGTGCCGGCTCCCGACGAGCCGGTGATCGAGATGATGGGATGACGACGTGACATGAACTTTCTCCGGAAGTCTCGCTCGGTGGCCGCTCAGCGGAACAGGCCGCGCCGCGCGAACAAAGGCGCATCGCTGGTCTCGAACAGCGGCTCGACGCCCTCATGCAACTGGTCGACGTCACGAACGAGGCGAACATCGCCCATGATCAGCGGCGCGCGCTGATGCGGTGAGCGCGCCGACAATTCGAGAATCCGCGAGCGGCCGCTCGACGCCGAGCCACCGGCCCATTCCATGATCAACGCCATCGGATGGGCTTCGTAGACCAGCCGCAGCCGGCCCTCGCGATAGCCGGGGCGGGAATCGGCTGGATAGAGGAAGACGCCGCCACGCATCAGGATGCGATAGGCCTCCGCCACCAGCGAAGCGATCCAGCGCATGTTGAAGTCGCGGCCGCGCGGACCCGCGGCACCGGCCAGGCACTCGTCGACATAATTGCGCACCGTGCCGCTCCAGTGCCGGCGGTTCGAGGCGTTGATCGCAAACTCCGGCGTATCCTGCGGAATGCGCAGGCCGGACCTCGCCAGCACGAACTCGCGCAGCGTCGGGTGCAACACGTACAGGTCGACGCGATGGTCGATCGCGAGCACCAGGCAGGTCTGCGGTCCGTAGACGAAGAACCCGGCGGCGCGCTGGGCCGTGCCCGGCTCGAAGAAGCTGGAGAGAACGTCGCGTCCCCTGGGCCGGATCGAGAAGATGGTGCCGACCGAAATGTTGTTCTGCAGATTGGAGGAGCCGTCGAGCGGATCGATCGCCACGCAAAGTGGGGCAGCAGCATTGACCGTTTCCGGCCGATCGACCTCTTCGGACAGGATGCCTGCCACCGGCGCCTTTCGGAGCGCGTCACGCATCAGATTGTCGGCGACGATATCCAGTGCCTTCTGCACGTCGCCGTCGGCGTTCACCGTCGCGGCGCCCTCATCGAATCCCGCAAGCGGCGCGATCGCGATCTGCCGGGCGAGCTCCCGCGCGGCGTCGGCGAGAGCCTCGATGACGGCGGCGCAGTCGGCGTCTGCATTCTGCAATGCGAGATGAGCCTGCAATGTTGGGCTTTGTTCCATGGGCCACTCCCTTGCCATCAGCTCCTCTATGGGGGGAGCTTGATGAAGCTGCACGAAGGCGTCGTGCGGCGCTGCTATGAACACTCGAATTGCACGATTAGGGAAATTTCAATATCTTTGGATCGGCCAAAGTTTTCCTTATGTCGAGAGTTCCATGAGCCGGCGCTTCTCCCGCGACCTCACCATTCGCCAGCTTCGCGCGCTCGTCGCGGTGCAAAACTCTGGGTCAGTGACCTCGGCGGCCGGCCGGTTGCATCTCACACAACCGGCGGTCACGCTGCAAATTCGCAATCTTCAGGAGCTCGCCGGGCTGCCGCTGATCCAGCGCACCGCCGACGGCATGATCCTGACCGAAGCCGGGCTCAGCGTGCTGGCTCTGGCCGAACGCGTCGAGGCGGCGCTGCTGGATTGCGAGCAGGCCCTCGACATCCTGGCGGGCCGCAGCGGCGGCCGCGTCGCAATCGGCGCCGTCAGCACCGCGAAATATTTCGTGCCGTTTGCGATTGCGGAATTTTCGCGGCGTTTTCCCAAGATCGACGTCACCCTGCGGATCGGCAATCGCGACAGCCTGCGCGAGGCCTTGCGCGGCTATGATCTCGATATTGCCATCATGGGCCGGCCGCCCGCCGACATTCCGGTCGACATGCGGCCGTTCGGCCAGCATCCGCACATCATCATCGCCCCGGCGGGCCATCGCCTTGCACGCCGCAAGCGAATTGCCGCCGAGGACCTCGCAGACGAGGTTTTCATCACGCGTGAGCCTGGCTCCGGGACGCGGCTGCTGATGGAGACCTTTTTCGAGAAGAAGGGGCTGCATCCGAAGACCAGCATGGAGATGGACAGCAACGAGACGATCAAGCAGGCCGTCATCGCCGGTCTCGGCATCGCCTTCATCTCGCAGCATACCGTGTCGCATGAGCTGAGCGAAGGGCGGCTGGTCACCTTGCGGGTCACCGGCCTGCCGATCATCCGGCAATGGCATGCGGTGCGGCGCGCCGACAAGCTGCTGCTGCCGCCGGCCCAGGCGATGCTGGATTTCTTCGGCAAGGAGGGCGCACGCTTCCTGCCGCGATGAGAACCATGTCCGAAGCTGGCGCATCCTCGCTTCGGGCATGATGTCGTCTCACCAGTCGATCTCGAACCGGCAGGCGGAGGCGCCGGTCGCCTGGCAACTGATCTCGCGGGCACGCGCATGGGGGTGTACCAGTTCGGCGAACAGCGTCGCGAACGTCGCGGCGTAGAAGTCGCAGAGGGCATGGTCGGCGCTCTGCCCCCGGCACAGCGGGCAATGGCCGATGTCGTAGATCGTCGGCTTTCCGGGACGGGCGGTGAAGCGCCCGGTGCCGGCAAAGGTCCAGGCATGGGCCGAGATGGCGCGCGACAGCGCATGGCTGGCGAGCCGCGCCGGCAGCAGGCGAAGCAGGCGCTGGGCTGCCGGCGGGATGCGATAAGCGAGCAGATAGGCCGCCGTCAGTTGCCCCGCTTTGATGCTGGCCGCGCGGGCCGAATCCTCGTCCAGCGCGGCGCGGAGCGCGCGGTGCAGGCGGATGACCTCGGCCTCATCGACCATGTCGGCCGGCGGCGCGGTCAGATACGCCTCGAGCCCCGCGGTCGCGAACACGCTGCGCGCGGCCGCATCGCCTCGCAGCAGGCGCAAGGCCTCCGCGGTCTGGATGATCGCATTGGGGCCGATGCGCCCAGCGGGGCACAGGCCGTAGGATTGGTGCTTGAAAGGGGCCGCAGGCCCGTCATCGTCCGCCGAGACGCCCGCCTCCGCCGGGCTGCTCGGAACGACAGCTGGTCTTGCGGCACGACCGACGCCGCTCATGACGGGGCGCCCCGGGTGAAGCCCCCACCCGACGATGCTTCGCATGGCCGGGAGGCCCATGAGGCCTGGAACGGCCCCAGGCGCGAAGACCGTGCAGCAGCAAGCGAGACGCGGCCGCGCACGGCGCCAGCGCGCGGCAGCTGAGTGTGCTGAGCGCGCGTACCATGCATCTCAATGCACCCTCGTCTCGGCCTCTTCGCTCATCTGCTCGGTGCCGCCGCCGCAGGCCATGACCTGCGCCTGCTGCGGTCCGGTCAGCTTGCGATTATGGCTGGTCTTCCATTCGACCTTGCCGGGCTCGGCCCGCTTGCGCGAGGTGTCGAAGCCGAAATCGACCTTGCCCTTCGACTGCGGGCCCCAATAATTGACCCGACCCAGATCGTAGAATTTGCGCTCGAAGCCGGACTTCAGGAACGCCTTGAGGCAGCCAAGCAGATAGCGGCGGCGCTCGCCGGAGCCGGCCCAGGGATAGGAGAACAGCGCCTTGTGCATGTAGAAGCGGCGATAGTTATTCATGACGCCGTCGAGCAGCTCGCCGCGATCCATCGCGTCCGGCTTCATGATCGGCGTGACGAAATTGTATTTCTCATAGTCGAAGATCTCGACCTTGTCACCGAGGTCGCGAAACAGGTCGGAGAACGGCCACGGCGTATACATCGCCCAGTTGGCGAGATCCGGCTTCCAGTCGCGCGCCATCTGGTAGGTCTCTTCCAGCGTCTCGCGGGTCTCGTTCTCCAGCCCGACGATGAACTGCGCCTCGACGACGATGCCGACGTCGCGCAGGAGCTGGATCGCCTTCTTGTTCTGCGCGACCGTGGTCTCCTTGTTGAAGCGGTCGAGCTTCATCTGCGCCGCGGCTTCGGTGCCGAGCGAGACATGGATCAGGCCGGCCTTGCGGTACAGCGGCAGCAGCGCCTCGTCGCGCAGGATGTCGGTGACGCGGGTGTTGATACCCCAGAGGATCTTGAGGTCGCGGCGGATCAATTCCTCGCAGAACGCGACGAACTTCTTCTTGTTGATGGTCGGCTCCTCGTCGGCCAGGATGAAGAAGCCGACATCGTGCTCGCGCATCAAGGTCTCGATCTCGTCGACCACCTTCTTCGGGTCACGGATGCGATAGTCGCGCCAGAACTTCCACTGCGAGCAGAAACTGCAGGTGAACGGACAGCCGCGCGCCATGTTGGGAATAGCGACGCGCTTATTCATGGGGATGTAGATATATTTGCTCCATTCGAGCACGCTCCAGTCGGGCGTGATCGCATCGAGGTTCTTCACCGTCGGCGCCGCCACGGTCGCCACGACCTCGGTGCCGTCGCGATAGGCGATGCCCTTGATGCTGCGGCGATCGCGTTCCCAGCGGCCGTCCTCGCGCGCCCGCATCAGGTCGACGATGATCTCCTCGCCCTCGCCGCGCACGATGGCGTCGATCCACGGCGCCTCGGTCAGCACCTGCTGATACATGAAGGTGGCGTGGATGCCGCCGAGCACCGTGAGTGCTTCAGGGTGCTCCTCCTTGGCAATCTCCAGCAGCCGCTCGGCCTTGTAGATCGAGGGGGTGATCGCGGTGCAGCCGATCACGTCGGGCTTTTCGCTGCGCAGGATGGCGCGGACCTGCTCCTCGGAGAGGTCGTTGGTCATCGCGTCGATGAAGCGGAGATCGGTGAAGCCAGCGGCCTTCAGGGCGCCGGAGATGTAGGCCGCCCAGGCCGGTGGCCAGTTGCCGGCGATCTCAGCGCCGCCGGAGTGATAATTCGGATGCAGCAACAAAATCCGCACGGCGCCCTCCCCGATTGTCAACTTGTTATTACAGCCTAACGTCAGGCTAAATTGACAAATTGATCTGGCTCAAACGCCGCGCGAAAGTGTCACCTCAAGCCGCCTGAGCCAGCCCCATCTCGGCCCAGATTTCCGACAGCGCCGAGACCAGATGCTCGATGTCGGCGTCGCTATGATAGGGCGACGGCGTGATGCGCAGCCGCTCGGTGCCGCGCGGCACCGTCGGATAGTTGATCGGCTGCACATAGATGCCGTAGCGATCGAGCAGGATGTCGCTGATCCGCTTGCACAGCACGGGATCGCGCACCATCACCGGAACGATGTGGCTGGGATTGTCGAGGTGGCTGACGCCGGCCTCGTCGAGGCGGCGGCGCAGCCGCGCGACGCGATCCTGGTGCCGGGCGCGCTCGACATGGCTGGCCTTGAGGTGGCGGATGCTGGTCAGCGCGCCCGCGGCCACCGCCGGCGGCAGCGAGCTCGAGAAGATAAAGCCGGAAGCGAAGCTGCGCACGAAGTCGCAGACCGTGTTGGACGCGGTGATGTAGCCGCCGATGACGCCGAACGCCTTCGCCAGCGTGCCCTCGATCACGGTCAGCCGATCCGCGACGCCGTCGCGCTCCGAAATGCCGCCGCCGCGCGGGCCGTACAGGCCGACGGCATGGACCTCGTCGAGATAGGTCATCGCGTTGAATTCATCGGCGACGTCGCAGATATCCGAGATCGGCGAGATGTCGCCATCCATCGAATAGACGCTCTCGAACGCGATCAGCTTCGGCACCTTCGGATCGAGGTCCGACAGCTTGTCGCGGAGATCGGCGACGTCATTGTGGCGCCAGATGCGGGTTTCGCAGCGGCTGTGGCGGATGCCTTCGATCATCGAGGCGTGGTTGAGCTCGTCGGACAGGATCACGCAGCCGGGCATGCGTGCCGCCAGGGTCGACAGCGAGGTCCAGTTCGAGACGTAGCCGGAGTTGAACAGCAGCGCCGCCTGCTTGCCGTGGAGATCGGCGAGTTCGTCCTCGAGCAGGATGTGATAATGATTGGTGCCGCTGATGTTACGGGTGCCGCCGGCGCCGGCGCCACAGCGGTCGAGCGCCTCGTGCATGACTTCCAGCACCTTCGGATGTTGACCCATGCCGAGATAGTCGTTCGAGCACCACACGGCGACGTCGCGCTCGCCATGGGGACCGCGGTAGGTCGCGATCGGGAAGGCGCCCGCCTTGCGTTCGAGGTCGGCGAACACGCGGTAACGCCCTTCCCGCCGCAGGCCGTCGAGCTGGCGGCGGAAATAGTCTTCGTAGTTCATGGTACTCCCCCCTGTGCTGTCGTATTCGGATCGACCGGTGTCGTGATGGATGCTGCGGCCAGTCCGGTGATGGTCTGCGCCTGCGCCTCGGCGCGGGCTTGGCGATAGGCCTGGCGAAACTGCTCTTCGAGCCGTTGGCGGGCCTGGGCTGCGGCGGTCTTCTGCGCCGAGACCGGGCGCTCCGGTGGCGTCGGCACGACGGCAAGCACGGGCCGCACCATCGGCGTGACAGGAACAGGCGCAGGCGCGGCAGCAACGGCAGCGATCGCCGGCATGACCGGCTCGACCGGCGCGCTCCAGCGCCAGAGGTTGATGACCGGCATTGGCAGCGCCATGAAGCCGTGTTCGAGCAGGCCGAGCGCGATCAGCGAGGCGAGCAGCGACAGCGCCACGCCGTCGAACGAGGATTTCGCGCCGAGCGCGGCGGCCGCGACCAGCACCGTCGCAGCGAAAGCTGCCGCGAGCGAGAACGGAAACAGCAGGTTGATCGACTTCTTCGCAAAGTAGCTGCGCATGAAGCGCACCTGTTGCGGCAGGAGCTCGTCGTTCAACGTGCGGACCCCGAGGAACAAATTGATCTTGGCGCTCTGCCTGAGCACCAGCAGCGCGGCGAAGGTCCACCAGCTCAGGCGGTTCGGCGCGCCTGACGTGACCGCGAACACCAAACCCGCGGTCGCGATCAGCGCCAGCTCGTGATAGGCGATCGCCTGCAGAGCGAAGCCGATGCGGGACGCCGGCGTGCAGTCACCAGGGCACGGCTCCGGCCGCGGCCCGGTGATCCAGCCGGCGAGCAGCGACATCTCCACCGTGCCCCACAGCAGGATCGCGCAGGTGAAGGCGCAATAGGCGTTGGCATCCTCGGCGGCTTGGCTGGAGACCGCCACCCCCGACAGGGCCGCGACGAAGGCCGCGGCCGTGCCCCATTTGAACGCGGCCGGATGACGGGCGGCGAGCCCGACCAGCGCCAGCACGGCGCCGGTCGAGAACCACCAGACGAACACGACATAGGGAATGGCAATCGCGGTCGCGCCCATGTCCGGCTCCTTGTCACCAGGCGGGTTGCAGCCTGATCTCCCGTGGCAGCTCGTTGCTCTTGGCCGGCAGCATATAGAGCCGGCCGAAGGTCAGCGCCGCCTTGAGCGGCAGCACGGCACGCTTGATCGCCCCCATGACCCCGCCCTGCGCCTTCGCATCGGCAATCGCCTCCGACACCTTGCGCAGCTGGTTCAAGCCGGCCCAGAAGCGCGGATTGTCGATGTCGAGCATGACCGGGAAGACCTGGCGCGAGATCTCCGAGGTGATGCGGAAGACGCGCATGTCGTACTCGTCCACGGGCATGCCGAGCGCTTCATAAAAGGCCGGCCGCATGTGGTCGCGCACATGCATGGTGGCGAACACCGCGAGCAGGAAGAACTTGATCCAGAGCTTGTTGAGCCCGCTGAGCAGCTTCGGATCGGCGCGCATCAGAAGCGCGAACGCCTCGCCGTGGCGGAACTCGTCGTTGCACCACCTCTCGAACCACTTGAAGATCGGGTGGAACTGGCGCTCGGGGTGGCGCTCCATCTGCCGATAGATCGTGATGTAGCGGGCATAGCCGATCTTCTCGGACAGATAGGTCGCATAGAAGATGAACTTGGGCTTGAAATAGGTGTACTTCTTCACCTTGGTGAGGAAGCCGAGGTCGACGCCGATGCCGTGATCCTTGAGGATCTCGTTGATGAAGCCGGCATGGCGGGCCTCGTCGCGGCTCATATAGGAGAACAGCTCGCGGATATCTGGGTTGGTGATCCGCTTCTTGATCTCGGCATAGAGCACGCAGCCGGAGAACTCGGCGGTCAGCGATGACACCAGGAAGTCCTTGAATTCCAGGCGAAGCGCCTCGGGCAGTTCGTTCAGATCCTTCTCGAATTCCGACGTGCGCACGAAGTGCTTGCGGTTGTGGTCGGCGCGCAGCTCGGCCATGACCGCATCCCATTCGCGGCGCACCAGATCGACGTTGAGCCGGTCCATGGCCGCGAAATCCGTGGTGTAGAAGCGTGGCGTGAGGATCGTGTCCTCCAGCGCCATCTTGGTGGAGATGTTGCCGGCTCCGCCTTCCATCGCGATCATCTGACCCTCCCGTCCGAAAAGCTGACGTCGTACAATTCCGTGAGCTCGAGATAGCCCGCGACGTGCATCATTGCGCGCTTCCAGGGCCCGGCCCGCACCACCGTCGCGGTCCGGCGCAGGTTGAGCTGCTCGCCGAACTTGACCGTGATCGGCTCGCCATGGATCACGACCTCGTCGCCCGGGCGGATGCCGACGTCACGGTCGAGCGTGACATGCGCATGCAGGGTCTCCGAGGTCTGCTCGACCTCGATGCTGCAGCCGATGTCGAAGCGGCGCGGTTCGCTGGCCCATAATCCTCTCATCGCGTCTCTCCCATCGTCATCAGCTCCGCAAAGCGGCGCTTGTTGTCGGCTCCGAACGGCGCGAGATCGACGCGCCGCCCGGTCGCCGGATCGTCCAAGCTCAGACGACCGTCGGACCAGCGATTGATCGTGAACGCCGGTCCCGAGCCGATCGCGTGACGCTGGCGATCGAACGCCATGCTGCGCAACACCGTGCGCAGCAGGCCATCGCCGCCGGCCTCGACGACTCCGACGACCTTGCCGCTGTCAGGCGACACGACGGAGATGCCGCCATCGGGGCGATCCTCGAACCGCAGCGCCACCGTCTGCACGGCAGCGACGTGATCGTTGCGCACGGTGCCCATCCCCGTGAGGCGACCGACGCCGGCCGCGACCAGGGCAAAGGCAACCAGCGCGAAGGCCGCGCGCAGCGCGCCCTTCGGAATGATGATCTCGGCTTCGCCGTGATCCTCGACATGGCCCTCGGCTTGGCTCATGACGTCCTCCTCCTCGTTACGCCGCGCTGACGACCGCGCCCGAAGGCGCACCCTGCGGCTGGCCATCGCCTGCCGGCAGCGGCTGGGCCGCACCAACCCCATCCGACGCCGCAACCAAGGCCTTGGCGAGGATCTCGGCGACGTTGCGCGCGTCAGGCACACCGCGCAGCATCGGCTCGACCTCGTTCAACCGCCACGGCCGCGCATGGGGCCACAGCAGCAGGTAGGACAGCCGCTGCTGGGCGGTGACGCCGAGCGGCAGGTCGCCGGAACCATCGGAATGCAGTTTCACATCGGCGCGGACGACCTGCTTGAACGGTACATTCAAGGTCATCGGCAGCACGGCACCGAACTGCAGCAGCACGCGCCGGCTGGTGATGGTGTAGCGGGTGGTGCGGCTGTAGAGTATCGCGAGCCCGGTGAGCAGCAGCGTCGCCAGGGCCACCGGCGTCACCAGCGACGAGGCGCTGGCGACCGACGCCGCGAGCGGCTGATGATCGAGCACGCCCGCCACCACCCGCGCGCCGAACAGCGCCGCGAAATAAGCCAGCACCAGGCGCAGGTGGAAGACCCGCAGCAGCAGCGCCTTCACCGTCGGCTGTCCTTGCCAGAGCAGTCGCTCGCCTTGCGGCAGCAACAGCTGGTCTTGCTCCCCACGCGGACTCACAGCAGCGGCTCCTGGCGTGCAGCGGTCGCGTAGAGATGTCCGCCACCGAAATAGCCGACGATCTTGTCCTCCTCGAGCTTGGTGACCTGGTCGGGATTGGCGAGGCCGGGCACGTTGGCGAATTGCGAGCCGAGGATGGCGTCGACCAGCACCGCCTTGCGCGACTTGTCGACCACCGCCATGGTCATCGGCAGCAGCACGTGGCGGCCGACGGTGCCCTCGACCTCTACTTCGAGATAGCGGATCAGCATCTCGGCGCGGTCGACCCAGACCTCGCGGATCTTGCCGCCGAGTTGGCCGTCGCAGCCGAACACCGGCATGCCGCGCGGATCGGGATCCTCCGAGGCGATGAAGATGCTGCCGTCGACGCGCAGCGGCACGATCGCCGGGATGTTGTCCATGGTCAGCTCCGGCTCGTCCCTGCGCGCGGCATAGGAGCCCGGGCCGACGCCGTCGAGCATCGGATTGCCGGTCGGCAGATAGGGCGTGCCCGGCCACGAATACATCGGCGTCACCGGCGCATCGGCGCGGTCATTGTCCCGGTTCGGCAGGGTCGCGGTGCGCCCACCATGCATGTGATAGGTCTTCGGCGACGGCGGCGTCGGGAAGCCGTGACCGCTCGATGCGGTCTGCCGGCCGATCCGGCCCTCGAACTGCAACGGATAGCCTTCGCGCTTGTCCTCGGTGCGCAGGTAGAAGATCAGGGCCGCGAAGAATATCCAAAACCCGTAAAGTACCACCTGGGCGACATCGATGTAGCTCGTGAAAGACGTCTGCATGGTTTCCTCCCCGACTGGGCTAACCTGGAAATTCAGCTATTCCGAATTGCAACTGTTGTGGCGATGACGGCGCGTGGCGCCGCACCAGCGGTCCGATGACCGCGAGCGTGACGAACAACAGGCCGATCTCGATGTGGTAGACGATGCTGTAGCCGGTCGCCGGCCCCGCCAGAGCGACGCCGAGACGGCCATCCAGCGCGAGCTGCGACATCACATCGCGAATGGCGCCACCGCCGGCGATCGCAACGCCGGCGGCCGTCGCCTGCACCGCGCCCCAGGCCCCGAGCGCAAGCCCGCTCTCGCCGTTCTGCACGAGCGCCATGGCCGCCGTCAGCGTGCCCACCGCGAACAGACCGCCGCCGAAGCCGATCGCCGTCGTGCCGATCCGGAACAGCAAGGGCGAGGCCAGCGGCGCCGAGAAGATCACGCAGGAGAAGGCGAACAGGCCGACGAGCCCGCCGAGCGCCGCGATCCGATATGGATCGGCGCCCTTGCCGAGACGGCGCGCCGAAAGGCCGAAGCCGACCAGCGTGCCCGCCGCGAACAAGGCGGTCAGCGCCGTGGTCTCCCCGACCGTGAGATGCAGGATTTCGGCGCCGTAGGGTTCGAGCAGGATGTCCTGCATCGTAAAGCCCGCGGTGCCGAGCCCGACGGCGACCAGCACGCGCAGCGAGCCGCCGGCCTCGCGGAAGTGACGCCAGGAATCGCCGAAGCGCGGCCGCTCGCGGGCAGCCGAGGTGCGCGACGGATCACGCGCCTCCTGCTTCCACAACGCGATGACATTGAGCACCATCTCGGTCACCGCGGCGCCCTGGATCACCTGGATCAGACGCATCTCGCTGAACTCGGCGAGCAGCCCGCCGAAGGTCAGCGCGCTCGCCATCATGCCGAACATCAGCATCACATAGAGGAACGCAACGACGCGCGGCCGCGAGTGCTCGGGTGCGATGTCGGTGGCGAGCGACAGGCCCGCGGTCTGCGTGGTGTGCAGCCCGGCACCGACAAGCAGGAAGGCCAGCGCCGCGCCGATGCGGCCGGCGATCACCTGGCCCGGCGCATCGCCCGACGACAGCAGCAGCAGCGCGAACGGCATGATCGCGAGGCCGCCGAACTGCAGCAGGGTTCCCATCCAGATGTAAGGGACGCGGCGCCAGCCGAGCACCGAACGATGATGGTCGGACTTGAAGCCGATCAGCACGCGCAGCGGCGCGAACACCAGCGGCAGCGCCACCATCGTGGCGACCAGCCAGGAGGGCACGCCGAGTTCGACGATCATGACGCGGTTGAGCGTGCCGTTGAGCAGCACCACCGAAATGCCGATCGAGACCTGGAACAGCGACAGCCGCATCAGGCGCGACAGCGGCAGTTCGGTCGAGGCGGCATCCGCAAACGGCAGATAGCGCGACGACAGCCGCGTCCACAGTTGCAGCAGCGATGGTGCGCGCGCGCTCATGACGGGCGAAGCTCCAGCGCTTGCGAGATGTAGAAGCCGTTGGCGATGCGGCAGTTGCGGGCGCAGCGCCAGTCGGCGAGATCTGGGTGATCGGCGATGAGGCGGTACAGCTTCTGTTCCGTAACCGGCTCGATCGCCGGCGCGCGATTGCCGCGCGGAAACACGCCGCCGACCGCATGCATGACGGCGAGCAGCGGCGTCCGAGGCGCGTAGGTCATCAAAATGGATTCGGAGGTGCGCGCGGCCAGACCAGCCACGATCCGCACGGCATCCTCGGCGCGGTAGTGAATGAACGAATCCATTGCCACGACGAAGTTGAAGCCACCGTGCCGGGGATCGAGCATGTCGCCGGCGACGAAATGGATCGCATTTCGGCTGATGTCGTCGGGCAGCCGGCGCTGTGCGATCTCGATCAGGGTCGGCGAGATGTCGACGGCAACGACCTCGGCGCCGCGGCGCGCCGCCTCGATCGAAAAGCTGCCGGTGCCGCAGCCGGCATCGAGCAGCCGCGCGCCACGCAGATCGAGCGGCAACCAGGACAAGAGTGTCCGCCGCATCTCGTCGCGGCCGGCGCGCACCGTGGCGCGGATGCGGCCGACCGGCGCATCGGAGGTCAACCGCGTCCAGGCGGCGACCGCGGTGCGGTCGAAATAGGTCTCCACTTCACTGCGGCGGGCGAGATATTCCGCTGTCGTCATCGCGTAGCCCCACTCAATCGAAGCCAAGGAGATCAAAGATGTCGCGGTCCTTGAGCGGCACCGCCTGCATCGGCTCGACGCCGGCGAGCAGCGACGCCGCGAGGCGCAGATACTCGTTCTGGGCGCGCTCGACGTCGGGCGAGGGCTCCATCTCGAACAGCGTGCACTTCTTCAGCCGGCTCTTGCGGATGACGTCGAGATCGGGAAAGTGCGCCACCGTCTTCAGGCCGGCACGCTCGTTGAACTTGTCGATCTGGTCGGTGGCGGCGCTGCGGTTGGCGATGACGCCGCCGAGCCGCACCGGATAGTTGCGCGACTTGGCCTGGATCGCCGCCACGATGCGGTTCATCGCGAAGATCGAGTCGAAATCGTTCGCGGCCACGATCAGCGCGCGGTCGGCATGCTGCAGGGGGGCAGCGAAGCCACCGCAGACGACGTCGCCGAGCACGTCGAAGATCACCACATCGGTGTCCTCGAGCAGATGGTGCTCCTTGAGCAGCTTCACCGTCTGGCCAACGACATAGCCGCCGCAGCCGGTGCCGGCCGGCGGACCGCCCGCCTCCACGCACATCACGCCATTGTAGCCCTGATAGACGAAGTCCTCGGGGCGCAGCTCCTCGGCGTGGAAGTTGACCTGCTCGAGGATGTCGATGACCGTGGGCACCAGCCGCTTGGTCAGCGTGAAGGTGGAGTCGTGCTTGGGATCGCAGCCGATCTGCAGCACGCGCTTGCCGAGCTTGGACAGCGCGACCGAAAGGTTCGACGACGTCGTGCTCTTGCCGATGCCACCCTTGCCATACACCGAGAACACCTTGGCGGTGCCGATGACGACGTTCGGATCGAGCTGCACCTGGACGCTGCCGGCGCCATCGGGGCGTCGCGGCGCGGTTGTCAGCGGCGGTCTCAAGGTCACGTTCATGCGGCAACTCCTACGCCTTCGAGGCGATCTTCGAGCTCTTCACCGGCCTTGCGCAGCACGTCGAGCATGTCGGGGTCCGGGGTCCAGTAATTGCGCTCATGCGCCTCGATCAGGCGGTTGGCGATCTTCGCCGACGCAGCCGGATTGAGCGAGGCGAGCCGCTCGCGCATCGCGGGGTCGAGCACGAAGGTCGTGGTGATCTGCTGATAGACCCAGGGTGCAACCTGGCCCGTGGTGGCCGACCAGCCGACCGTGTTGGTGACGTGCGATTCGATCTGGCGCACGCCCTCATAGCCATGGGCGAGCAGCGCCTCGTACCATTTCGGATTGAGCGTGCGCGTGCGCGTCTCCAGCGCGACCTGCTCCGACAGCGTGCGCACCGTGCCCTCGCCGCGGGTCTGGTCGCCAATATAGACCGGCGCCGCCTCGCCCTTGGCGCGCTTCACCGCGCGGCTGATGCCGCCAAGCGTATCGAAATAATGATCGATGGTGGTGACGCCGAGCTCAACCGAATCGACGTTCTGATAGGCGGCATCGACGCCGGCGAGCACATGGCCGAGCAGCGCATCTCGGCGTACGGGGCGCCCGTCGGTGCCGTAGGCAAATCCCTTGCGCCGCGTGTAGACGTCAGCGAGTTCGTCCTCGTCGGTCCATGCGCCGCAGTCGATCAGCTGGTTCACATTGGCGCCATAGGCGCCCTCGGCATTGCCGAACACGCGCAGCGCCGCATCCGCGAGCTCGCCGCCGTGGGCGGCCTGGAAGGCGAGCGCGTGCTTGCGCACATAGTTGGCCTGGGCTGGCTCGTCGGCAGAGGCCGCGAGCAGCGCGGCTTCGGCGAGCAACCTGGTCTGCAGCGGCATCAGGTCGCGGAAGATGCCGGAGAGCGTGATCACGACGTCGATGCGCGGGCGGCCGAGCCGCTCCAGGGGGATCAGCCTGGCGCCGCAGAGACGGCCATAGGAGTCGTGGCGCGGCTCGGCGCCCATCAGCCACAGCGCCTGCGCGATCGGGCCCCCCTCGGTCTTGAGATTATCAGTGCCCCACAACACCAGCGCGATCGTCTCCGGCAGCCCATGGCCCTCGCCGGCATGGCGCGCGAGCAGCCGCGCGACCTGGCGCTCGGCGTCCTTGAGCGCGAAGGCGCTGGGAATGCGGAACGGATCGAAGCCATGCAGGTTGCGCCCGGTCGGCAGCACGTCGGTGTTGCGCAAGAGATCGCCGCCCGGCACTGGACGAATGTAGCCGCCGTCGAGCGCGTGCAGGATCGCCGGTGTCTCGCTATCCGTCGCCAGCAGCCGGTCGAGCTCGGCGCGCTTGCCAACATCGGTGATGCCGGCGAGGTCGAGCAGCTCGGCGCGCTGCGCCTCGGGCGGCGGCGAGCCGACGACGTGCAGGCCGTGCGGGATCAGCGAATATTCCAACTCCAGCACACTTGCCGAGAGCGATGCGATCTGCGCGTCGCGTTCATCGCCCCAGACCGGCTCGGCGACGGCGAGATCCACCGCAGCCGCCTGCGCCTGAATCAGCGCGGCGCTGTCCGCGCGCACCTGCTCGGTCGCATCCGGCGACAGATTGCGCCATGCGTCGAGCGACGACTTCAGGTCGGCAAGCCCCTTGTAGAGGCCGGCGCTGGTGATCGACGGCGTGAGATAGCTGATCAGCGTGGCGCCGCCGCGACGCTTGGCGAGCGCGCCTTCGGACGGGTTGTTCGACGCATAGATGTAGAAGTTCGGCAGGTCGCCGATCAGCCGCTCCGGCCAGCACTCGGCCGACAGGCCGGCCTGTTTGCCCGGCATGAATTCGAGCGCGCCATGGGTGCCGAAATGCAGCACCGCGTGGGCGCGGAAATCCTCACGCAGCCAGCGATAGAACGCCGCGAACGCATGCGTCGGCGCGAAGCTGTGCTCGAACAAGAGCCGCATCGGATCGCCCTCGTAGCCGAAGGCGGGCTGCAGGCCGACGAACAGGTTGCCGAACTGCTCGCCGAGCACCAGCAGGCTGGAACCGTCGCTCTGATGGCGGCCGGGCGCCGGGCCCCATTGCTTCTCGATCTCGGCGAGATGCCGCTCGCGCCGCACATGCTGGTCGACTGGAATGCGCGCCGCGACATTGGCCGCCGTGCCAAACCGCTCGGCATTGCCCTTCAGCACCCGCGCACGCAGCTCATCGACCGAGGCCGGCACGTCGATCGTGTAGCCCGCCGCGCGCAGCGAGGTCATCACATTGTGCAAGGACTCGAACACCGACAGATAGGCGGCCGTGCCGGCCGCGCCGCCATTCGGCGGGAAGTTGAACAGAACAGCTGCGATCTTGCGCTCCGCCCGCGCCGAGCGGCGCAGCTCGACCAGCCGGCCGACACGCGCCGCGAGTTGGGCCGCGCGCTCCGGCAGCGAGGCCATGTCGCGGCCGGCATCGGCCATCGCCGAGCGGCCGCCGAACACGGTCGGACCGACCGCGCCGTCGAGCTCGGGGATCGCGACCATCATGGTGGCTTCGACCGGCGTCAGGCCGCGCGCATCGGCGTGCCACTGCTCGACGGTCTGGAATTCGAGCGGATGCGCCGCAATCAGCGGCACGTCGAGCCCGGCCATGACCTCTTCGGCCGCGCGCGCGTCGTTGTAGGCGGGCCCGCCGACCAGCGAGAAGCCGGTGAGCGACACCACGGCATCGACGGCCGCGACGCCGTCCTTCTGGAAATAGGCCTCGATCGCCGGGCGCGAATCGAGGCCGCAGGCGAACACCGGCACGACCGTGAGCCCGCGCACCTCAAGTGCCGCGATCACGCCATCATAATGCGCGGTGTTGGCGGCGAGCAGATAGGAGCGCATCAGGATCACGCCGACGCGGCCGACCGGCTTCGCCAGTGCGGGCAACTGGTCCGCCCGCTCCACGATCCGCTGCGGCAGCCGCGGATGATAGAGGCCGACATCCGGATAGGTCACCGGCTCGGCCGCACTCAGCTTGCCGCGCAGCGAGGCACGCGGACCGTCGGCGTAGCGGCCGACGAGATAGCGTACCATGTTCGCAAAATTCTGCTCGGAGCCGGCGAGCCAATATTGCAGCGTCAGGAAGTAGGCGCGCAGGTCCTGCGCGGTGCCGGGGATGTAGCGCAGCAGCCGCGGCATCCGCTGCAGCATCTTCATCTGGCCTTGTCCGCTGGAGGCGCCACCGGGCCGGCTGCTGCCGCGCAGACGCTTCAAGAGGCCGAGCACGCCCGTGGCCGAGCCCGCCATCGTCAGCTTGCCGAGACGGGTCAGGCGCACCACCTCGCCGGCCGAGAGACAGCCGATCATCGCATCGCAATGGTCGCGGCGGGCCTGCAGCGCAGGCAGCACCGGCTGGATGTGATCCTCCATGAACAGCATGGTCGCGACGACGATGTCGCCGGTGGCGATGTCGGCAAGGCAATGTTCCAGCGCTGTCGGATTGCAGCCCCACTCGTCGGCCGCATGAACCTTCAGATCGAGGCCCGGCAGCTCCGCCCGCAGGGTCGTGCGCGCGCGCACGGCAGCCGAGGCGAGATGGCTGTCCATCGTCACGATCACCACCCGGATGGGTGTGACGTCAGCGACCGAAATGCGCTTTGGCATCGTACAAGGTCTCGAGTGTGATCAGATTGACGTTGCGCTCGCGCGCGAAGCGTTCGGTGTTGCGGCGGGCCTTGCCGCGCACGAAGAAGGGAATCTTGGTCAGCTCGCGCTCGGCATCGGAAGCCCAGGCGAGCTCGGTCGAGGTGACGGTCTCGACGACGCGCAACGGCGCGGGTGCCGGCGCGGCGGATGCGGCGCCGAGATGCGAGGGCGCGTGATCGGCGAATTCGTGGTCCTCGCGGAACATGCCGAGCAGATGCTCCTCCAGGCCCATCATCAAAGGATGCACCCAGGTGTCGAACAGCACGTTGGCGCCTTCGAAGCCCATCTGCGGCGAGTAGCGCGCCGGGAAATCCTGCACATGGCACGGCGCCGAGATCACGGCGCAAGGAATGCCGAGCCGCTTGGCGATATGGCGCTCCATCTGCGTGCCGAGCACGAGCTCCGGCCGCAGCTCGCCGACGCGGGCTTCGACCTCCAGGTAATCGTCGGTAATCAACGGCTCGACGCCGTAGACGGCCGCAGCCTCGCGGATCTCGCGGGCGAATTCGCGGGCATAGGTGCCGAGACCGACGACCTCGAAGCCGAGCTCCTGGGTCGCGACGCGCGCCGCGGCGACCGCATGAGTCGCGTCGCCGAAGATGAAGACGCGCTTGCCGGTGAGATAGGTCGAGTCGACCGAGCGCGAATACCATGGCAGTCGGCTCTGGCTGCGCGCCAGGACCGGCGATGCATCGACACCGGCGAGCGCCGCAACCTCCGCAATGAAGTCACGCGTCGCGCCGACCCCGATCGGAATGGTGCGCGTATAGGGCTGGCCGAACTGGCGGTGGAGCCACTGCGCTGTCGTCAGCGCGATCTCGGGATACAGGACGATGTTGAAATCGGCCTGCGGCAGGCGGGCGAGATCGGCCGGCGTCGCGTTCCAGGGCGCGACGACGTTGATCTCGATGCCGAGCTCCACAACCTGCCTGGTCACTTCCGCGAGGTCGTCGCGGTGACGGAAGCCGAGCGCCGTCGGACCAAGCAGGTTGCAGACTGGACGAGCGCCCGCCTCCCGTTCACGGCGGGGGGAGCCATCAGCGGAAGACGCAGCCAACGCCCGTACAATCCGGTAGAACGTTTCCGAGGCGCCCCAATTCTCCTTGCGCTGATACGCCGGCAGTTCGAGCGGGATCACCGGAATCGGAAGCTTCAAGGCCTGCGCGAGCCCGCCGGGATCGTCCTGGATCAGCTCGGCGGTGCAGGACGCGCCGACCAGCATCGCCTGCGGCTGGAAGCGCTCATAGGCGGCGCGCACCGCGCTCTGCAGCAGGTCAGCCGTGTCGCCGCCGAGATCGCGCGCCTGGAACGTGGTGTAGGTGACCGGCGGCCGACGGTCGCGGCGCTCGATCATCGTGAACAGCAGATCAGCGTAGGTGTCGCCCTGCGGCGCATGCAGCACGTAGTGCACGTCGCGCATGGCCGTCGCGATGCGCATCGCGCCGATATGCGGGGGGCCCTCATATGTCCAGACCGACAGCTGCATCTCACACCGCCAATCTGGTTTGGCGCAGCAACGGCCGCGCGAACAGCTCGGCGAGATCGCCGGCCTGCTCGAAACCCTGGATCGGCGTGAAGATCAGCTCGATCGACCACTTCGTCGTGAGCCCCTCGGCCTCCAGCGGATTGGCCAGGCCGAGCCCGCAGACGACGAGATCGGGACGCGCGTCACGGCAACGATCGAGCTGCCGCTCGACATCCTGGCCCTCGCTGAGTTGCGTGCCACCCGGCAGCAGCGCCAGCTCGGAAGCAAGATGATCGCGATGCAGATAGGGCGTGCCGACCTCGACCAGCTCCATGCCGATCTCGCGCGACAGGAAACGCGCCAGCGGGATCTCGATCTGCGAATCCGGAAACAGGAACACGCGCTTGCCGGCGAGCTGCGCGCGATAGCGCGCCAGCGCCCGCTCCGCTCGCGCCTTGAGCGGCGCGATGGTCCGTTCGACATGGGCGTGCGAGACGCCGAAGGCGTCGGCCGCGGCCGCGAGCCACAACGCGGTGCCTTCGCCGCCGAGCGGGAACGGCGCCGCGATGCGGCGGCAGCCGCGCTCCTCGAGCGCGCGCGCGGTGTCGCCGAGGAACGGCTGCGCCAGCAGCACGCGTGTCTCCGGGCCGATCGCCGGCAGTTCCGACGAGCGCCGCGGCGGCAGGAATGCGACCTGGTCGATGCCGAGCGCGGCGAAGGTCCGCTTGAACTGGTCCTCAACGACATCCGCCAGCGCGCCGACCACGAGCAGCGACGGCCGCGCCGAGCGATCCGCCGCCGGCAGCACCGGCACCAATGATGCGAGGCAGGCATCCTCGCCCTGGGTGAACGTCGTCTCGATGCCGCTGCCGGAGTAGTTGAGCACGCGGACGCCGGGCGAGAAGCGCTGCGACAGGCGCAGCGCCGCGCGCGACAGATCGAGCTTGATCACCTCCGACGGGCAGGAGCCGACCAGGAACAGCAGCTTGATCTCCGGCCGCCGCGCCAGGAGCTGGGTGACGATGCGGTCGAGCTCGTCATTGGCGTCGACCAGGCCGGCGAGATCGCGCTCCTCCATGATGGCGGTGGCGAAGCGCGGCTCGGCGAAGATCATCACGCCGGCGGCCGACTGAATCAGATGCGCGCAGGTGCGCGAGCCGACAACGAGGAAGAAGGCGTCCTGAATTTTCCTGTGGAGCCAGACGATGCCGGTCAATCCACAGAACACTTCGCGCTGGCCGCGCTCGCGCAGCACGCCGTCCGGCGAAGCGGCTGATGTCACGGCACAGGCCTGCGCATGAGCGTTCATGACGCGCGCTCCGCACCAGCCTGCGCCATCGCCTGCTCCTGCAGGCGCGCCGCGCGCAGCTTGAGCAGGAATTGGGTAGCGTTGATCGCATAGGCCGCGTAGGCGGCGAGCACCAGCAGCATCTGCTGCTGCGCCGTGCCGATGTGACCAATGATCGCGGCGAGATAGGCCGTATGCAGCGCGATCACCAGCATCGAGAACACGTCCTCCCAGAAGAAGGCCGGTGCGAACAGATAGCGCCCGAACACGACCCGTTCCCAGATCGAGCCGGTGATCATGATGGTGTAGAGCAGCGCCGTCTTCAGAACGACCGAGGCGGTGGCGAGCCACAGGCCCTCGCCGGTCGCGAGATAGCGCGCCACCAATCCGAGACTGATCAGGAAAACGAGGAACTGCAGCGGCGCCAGAACGCCCTGCACCAGGGTCCATGGCGTGGCGTCGCGTCTGCGCTTTTCCTCAGCGGTGTAAAGCGGTTGCCGCTTTGCACGCGGCGCGGACCGAGGTGTGAAGCAGAGTTGACTCCACAGCGACGGATCAGCGGCAGACGTGAATTGCGCGTCACACGATGTGTAAAGATGATTTGACAACACCAGTTCCCGGTGCTGCGATGACGACAACCACAGGGACATTATTGGTGCACCGCACTCGGTTTGATCAACGCTACGTTGTGCAGTTCGCAGGTGGCGCATCGCAAATCCCCGAGTGCGAGCCCGATGAGGAAACGCTAGACCTGGGCAGAAAGAGTGTCAATCAAAATTGACGTCAAATAATATTGACGCAACGAGTGACGTGCGCTCATATGGAGGGGAGGCGCTTATGACCGAGCTCAATGAGACAGCCCGATTTCCACGAGCCCGCTTCCGGACGAAGCGGGGACAATCCGGCTTTCACCCGCCGGCGCCGCCGCGCATCAGCGTGCCCTTGCAGAGCACGCGTCATCCGCAACTCAACGACGCGATCGAAGCCGAGATCATTCCGCGGCTCGTGATGGCCCACGCCGCAGCCATCGAGCGCGTGCCCGCGATCATCACCGCTTCGGCGCAGGAAGCCGCCGACTTTGCCGAACTGGTGCTGGACGCGGATGATGATCGCGCGGTCGCCTGTATCCAGTCGCATCGCGACCATGGCGAGACGCTGGAGCGGATCTATCTCGATCTGCTGGTGCCGACCGCGAACCATCTGCGGCATCTCTGGGCCGACGACGAGCGCGATTTCGCCGACATCACGCTGGCGCTGTGGCGGCTGCAGCAGCTGCTGCGCCATTTCAGCCCGGCCTTCTGCGCCGAGCTCGCAGTGGCACCGACCGGCCTGCGCGTGTTGTTGACGACGGCGCCCGGCGATCGGCGCGAAATGGGCCACATGATGTTCGGCCTCGTGCTGGCGAGCGAATTCTTCCGTCGCGACGGTTTCGAGACATGGATCGAGCCCGATACAACCGACCGCGGTTTCGTCGAGGCGCTTCGCACGCAATGGTTCAACGTCGTCGAGTTTTTCGCCACGAGCGACAAGAAGCTTGACGATCTCGCCTCAAACATAAGGATGGTCCGGCGCGAGTCCTCGAACCAGGACATCGGCGTGCTGGTCTGCGGTCCTGCGTTTATTGAACGGCCTGAACTCGTTCTCCTGGTCGGCGGCGACGGTGTCGTCTCCGATCTGAGCAGAGAGGCTTCGCAAGCCCGGCACGTCGTCAGTCTTCTGACCGAACGGCGATAGCTGAGGGTGCAGTGAAGATGAATGCTGGAACGAGACTTGCCGCGCGAGGGCTCCTTGATTGGGAGGACAACGGCGTTGGTGAGGGCGTTCAGAGCTCCAAAAGAGTCGCTTGGCGATCTCAATGCGGATGTCGCGGCCATGCTGGTGGCCGCAGCGTCCGACATTGCGCTCGCGCTCGACGCCGACGGCAACATTCAGGACCTGGCTTTTCAACAAGCCGGTCTACCGCTTGAATTGAGAAACACAGACGAGTGGATCGGCAGATCCTGGCAAGCAACAGTGTCCGAGGAAAGCCAGACCAAGCCAGAGCTGCTGCTCGCCGAAGCCTCCCAGCGCAAGGTGTCGCGCTGGCGCGAGGTGCGTTATCCGGCCGCGCGCGGGCCTGACATTCCAATCCTGTTCGCGGTCGTGGCGATCAAGGGCGCGGCCCGCTTCATCGCCGTCGGTCGCGATGTCCGCGCCACCGCCGCGCTCCAGCAGAAGCTGATCGAGGCGCAAGTGGCGATCGAGCGCGACTACTCGCGCATGCGCAACGCCGAATCGCGCTATCGGATCCTGTTCCAGATCACCTCCGAGCCGGTGCTGATCATCGACGCGGTCAGCCATCGCATCGTCGAGGCCAACCCCGCCGCAGCCGCCCTGCTCGACCATGGCGCAGCCAATCTGATCGGCAAGCTGTTTCCCGACGCCCTGCTGATCGACGACAACGCGCTGTCGCAATCGCTGTCGCTGGCGATTCGCTCCCAGGGCAAGATCGAGCGCGCCAAGATCACGCTCGACGGCGGCCGCGAATATCTGCTCGACGGCACCTTCTTCCGCCAGGATACTTCGTCGCTGTTCCTGCTGCGGTTCTCGCCGCAGTCCACGCAGCCAGCCATCGCCAAGGCGTCCGACGTCAACACCCAGCTGGTGCAGTTCGTCGAATCGGCGCCCGACGGCTTCGTCATCACCGACATGGACGGCAGACTGCTGCACGCCAACGCCACCTTCCTGCAACTCGCCCAGATCGAGAACATGCATCAGATCCTGGGCGAGACCATCGACCGCTGGATCGGCAAGTCGGCGATCGATTTCTCGGTCATGCTGACCAATCTGCGCCAGCACGGCAGCGTGAAGCTGTTCTCCAGCGTCGTCCGCGGCGAGCATGGCTCGCCGGTCGATGTCGAAATTTCCGCCACCACGGTCGGCGCACCCGGCCAGGCCCGGCTCGGTTTCACCATCCGCAATGTCGGCCCGCGCATCTCCAGCGACGGCGGCGACCACGGCTACATTCCGCGCTCGCGCGAGCAGCTCGCGGAGCTGATCGGCCGGGTGCCGCTGAAAGAGCTCGTGCGCGAGACCACCGATGTGATCGAGCGAATGTGCATCGAGACCGCGCTCAAGCTGACCGGCGACAACCGCGCCACCGCGGCCGAGATGCTCGGGCTCAGCCGGCAGAGCCTCTACGTCAAGCTGCGGCGCTACGGCCTCGCCGAGCCGAGCGAAGAAGACAGCCAGTTGGAATAGTGGAAGAGCAGCCATGACCGAGATCGCGCCCGCCCCGCTTGCTCCCCGGATCCAGCCCGCGGCCGTTCTCGAGCTGTTGAAACCGATTACCTGGTTTCCGCCGATCTGGGCATTCGGCTGCGGCGTCGTCTCGTCCGGCGCAGCGCTGGCGCCGCGCTGGCCGATCGTGGTCGCCGGCCTCGTGCTGGCCGGACCGATGGTCTGCGCCACCAGCCAGGCGGTCAATGATTGGTTCGACCGCCATGTCGATGCGCTCAACGAGCCGCACCGGCCGATCCCGTCGGGCCGCATTCCCGGGCGCTGGGGCCTCTATGTCGCGCTGATCTGGACCGTGCTGTCGCTCGGCGTCGCCACTTTGCTCGGCACCTGGGGCTTCGCCGCAGCGGCGCTCGGGCTTGCGCTGGCGTGGGCCTATAGCGCGCCCCCGATCCGGCTGAAGCAGAACGGCTGGTGGGGCAATAGCGCGGTCGGCCTGTGTTACGAGGGCCTGCCCTGGATCACGGCCGCTGCGATCATGAGCGCAGAGGCGCCCTCCTGGCAGGTGCTCGCGATCGCGCTGCTGTATAGCGCCGGCGCCCATGGCATCATGACCCTGAACGACTTCAAGTCGATCGGCGGCGACCGCGTCAGCGGCGTCAACTCGCTGCCGGTGCTGCTCGGCGCCGAGCGCGCCGCGCGCCTCGCCTGCATCACCATGGCGCTGGCCCAAATCGCGGTGCTCGCGCTGCTCGTGGCCTGGAGCCGCCCGTTGCATGCCGCGATCATCGCGGTGCTGATCGCGGCCCAGCTGGTGCTGATGCGGCGGCTGATGACCGACCCGCGCGCGCTTGCGCCCTGGTACAACGGGACCGGCGTGCTGCTCTATGTCCTCGGCATGCTGGTCACGGCCTTTGCGCTGGCGGGGATGTCGGCATGATCGGCGCCGCGCCCTCCCCGCTCTCCTGGTTCGGCATCGTCAGGCTCGGCCTGGTCCAGACTGCGCTCGGCGCGGTCGTGGTGCTGACGACCTCGACCTTGAACCGCGTGATGGTCATCGAGCTGGCGCTGCCGGCGATGATCCCCGGCCTGCTGGTCGCGATCCATTATGCGATGCAGGTGCTCAGGCCCTGGCTCGGCCACGGCTCCGATGTCGGCGGACGGCGCTTTGCCTGGATCGTCGGCGGCATGGCGGTGCTCGCGGCCGGCGGCCTGCTCGCGGCCGTTGCCACCGCGCTGATGGCGAGCCAGCTCGTGCTCGGCCTGGTCGTCGCCGTGATCGCCTTCATCATGATCGGTATCGGCGTCGGCGCTGCCGGCACCTCGCTCCTGGTGCTGCTCGCCAAGCGCACCGCGCCGGAGCGGCGCAGCGCCGCCGCCTCGATCGCCTGGATCATGATGATCGCCGGCTTCATCGTGACCACGGCCGTGGCCGGCAAGGCGCTCGATCCATTCTCCGGCGAGCGGCTGATACTGGTCTCCGGCGCCGTTTCGGCGATCGCGATGGTGCTGACTTTGCTCGGCGTCTGGGGCATCGAGCAGCCGGAGATCTCCGCCGAGGCGTCCGCCGCCAAGGCCGAGCGCGGCGGCTTCATGGAGGATTTCCGCGAGATCTGCCGGGAGCCGCAGGCGCGGCGCTTCGCGATCTTCATCTTCGTCTCGATGCTGGCCTACAGCGCCCAGGACCTGATCCTGGAGCCGTTCGCCGGCAGCGTGTTCGGCATGACGCCGGGCCAGACCACGCAGCTCTCGTCCGTGCAGCACATGGGCGCGCTGATCGGCATGATCCTGATGCCGGCCTTGGCGAGCCTGCGCGCGGACTGGCGGACGCGGCCGCAGCCCTGGATCATCGGCGGCTGCCTCGCCTCGGCACTGGCGCTGCTGAGCCTCGCCACCGCCGCGACCGTCGGCCCGTCATGGCCGCTGCGCGGCTCGGTGCTGCTGCTCGGCATCACCAACGGCGTCTACGCCATCGCGGCGATCGGCGCGATGATGAACATGGTCAGCGAGGGCCGCGACAATCGCGAGGGCACGCGCATGGGGCTGTGGGGCGCCTCGCAGGCGATCTCGTTCGGCATCGGCGGCTTCGTCGGCACGGCCGCCGCGGACGCCGCGCGCCACTTCATGCCCTCGACCGCCTCCGCCTATGCGACGGTATTCGCCGCCGAAGCGGCGCTGTTCGTGCTCTCCGCCTGGCTGGCGATCTGGATCAAGCGTCCGCGCACGCAGACATCGACGCTTCCGGCGCAGCCGGCCAACCAAGGAGCCTAGCGATGAACCCCTCGTCCTCCTCCGAGACGTTCGACGTGGTGGTCGTCGGCGGCGGCCCCGCCGGCGCGACCGCCGCCAATGATCTGGCTCGCCAGGGCCACCATGTGTTGCTGCTCGACAGAGCCGGCCGCATCAAGCCGTGCGGCGGCGCCATTCCGCCCCGGCTGATCGCCGAGTTCGAGATCCCCGATCATCTGCTGGTCGCCCGGATCTCGTCGGCCCGCATGGTGTCGCCGAGCAACAGGGACGTCGACATGCCGATCGACGGCGGCTTCGTCGGCATGGTCGATCGCGAGCATTACGACGAATGGCTGCGCCAGCGCGCCGCCGAGGGCGGCGCGGTCCGCCGCACCGGCACGTTCAATAGACTAGCCCGCGAGGCCGATGGTACGGCCGTGATGCATTACGAGCGTCGCATGGACGACGGCAGCGTGCGCGAGGACAGCGTGCGTGCCCGCGCCGTGATCGGCGCCGATGGCGCGGTGTCGGCGGTGGCGCGGCAATGCATCCCGGAAGTCCGTGAGATCCGCTACGTGTTCGCCTATCACGAGATTATCCGCTCGCCGGATCGCAGCCACCCGGTGTTCGACGCGACCCGCTGCGACGTCGTCTATCGCGGCAAGCTCTCCCCCGATTTCTACAGCTGGGTGTTCCCGCACGGTCCGACCACCAGCATCGGCACCGGAAGCGCCTGCAAGGGCTTTTCACTGCGCGGCTCGGTCGCCGAGTTCCGGAAAGCGGCCGCGCTCGACGATCTGGAGACGATCCGTCGCGAAGGCGCGCCGATCCCGCTGAAGCCGCTGTCGCGCTGGGACAATGGCCGCGACGTCGTGCTCGCCGGCGATGCCGCCGGCGTGGTGGCGCCGGCCTCCGGCGAAGGCATCTATTATGCGATGGCCGGCGGTCGCGCCGCCGCGCAAGCGGTGGCGCTGTTTCTGAAGACGAGAGATGCCGCGGCCCTCGCAACCGCCCGCAAGACTTTCATGCGCAAGCATGGCGCGGTGTTCTTCATCCTCGGCATGATGCAGCGCTACTGGTACACGAACGACGCCCGCCGCGAGCGCTTCGTCGCCATCTGCCGCGACCGCGACGTCCAGCAGCTGACCTGGGACGCCTACATGAACAAGGAACTGGTGCGGGCCAAGCCGCTGTCGCATGTCCGGATCTTCTTCAAGAATATCGCCCACCTCACCGGGCTCGCGAAGGCGGCGTAGCAACTCGGGCAATGGATGAGCTGTTTCGCAGTCCGCATCTGGTCGATCTGATACTCGCGGTCGTCGCCCTGGAGTTGATCGCCGTGACATGGATCTGGCGGCGGCGCCGGCGCGGCATCAGCCCGCGGGCCTTGCTGCCCAATCTGCTCGCCGGGGTGTTCCTGCTGCTCGCTGTGCGCTGCGCTCTGACCGGGGCGCCGTGGTTCTGGCTCGCAGGCTGCCTCGCCGCCTCCGGCATCGCCAACGCCGCCGATCTCCGGCAGCGGTGGCGGTGATAGTCTTCTGAGTGGATAGTCTTCTTAGTGGATAGTCGTTTCAGGCGCTCTGCCGACGGCGGGACGCTCTCACCCATGCCCGGCTGCCGACGGCACCCGAAGCCGTCGTCCCCGCGAAAGCGGGGACCCATAACCTCAGGCCGAGATCTGTTGCGCTTCAACGCGCAGCGCGCCTCAAGAAAGATCACGCGGTATGGGTCCCGGCGTTCGCCGGGACGACACATGTGTGTGGATGGCTCGCCGCTCAGGACCTGAGCGCCGTCCTGCCCTCGATCACTTCTTCTCGGAGAACGTCTTCAGATAGGCGATGACGTCCTTGCGCTGCTGCTCGTTGGCGAGCTTGAACACCATCTTGGTGGAGCCGGTGGCCTGGTCCGCCTTGCCCTTCTCGGTCAGATACTTCTTGAGAAAGGCGCTGGGGTCGGGGAGGTACTCGAAGATATTGTCCTCGGTCCAGACCAAGCCGGCCTCGCCAGCGTGCTTGTTGAGGTCCGAATAGGCAAAGCCTGGATACGTCCCGGTGGCGCGCCCGACGACGCCGGTCAGCACCGGGCCGACAGCGTTCTTCGCGTCGGGTCCGATGCGATGGCAGGTCATGCATTGTTTGAAGATCTGTTCGCCTTTCGCCGGGTCGCCGCCGTCGAGCGCAAAGCCGGCACCAGCAGATGTTACCGTAAGAGCCATCGCAACCACACCCGCTCTGAGCATTCCTGATCCTCCCAATAGTCTTGGTTGTTAATGCACGTAATTGCTCCTTACAGCTATCAGTGTCAGGATCGACTGTCATTCACAAGCACGACAAAACTGGGCGCTTAAGTCGCACTTCGATCATGCAATAGGCGCAGGAATACCAACGAAAGTTGCATGCTCGTAAATAAGCCTTGACACTGAGGGCCCTGCGTGGGCTAACGACATATCCAAGACTCTCAATACGTTAGCGGGATGCGGCGCGGCACCTTCAAAATGCGCGCCAAGTGACGGCGACGCAATCCTAGCGAGCGTATCCAACGGGTGCCAAGACCATGGCCGAGTTTCACGGTCCACGACCCGACGTGACGTTGCTGCTCGACATGGACGGCGTGATCCGCGAGGCAACGCTGTCCCCATCCATGTCTGCAGAGAATGTCGACGCTTGGCTCGGCCGCCTCTGGTCGGAGATCGTCGATGATGCGAGCGAGAAGATCGAGCGCATCATGCATGACACCAAGCGCACCGGCATTTCCGCCTTTCGCCAGATCACCCAGCGGTTCCCCAGCGGCCTGGAGCTGCCGATGGAATTCACCACCGTGCTGCTCGGTGGCCGCGCCGGCATGCTGGCGATCGGCAAGAACCTGCAGGCGGTGGCCGAGCTGCAGGCCCGGCTGATCTCGGCGCAGCAGACCATCGAGCGGGACTATTGGCGCCTGCGCGAGATCGAGACGCGCTACCGGCTGGTGATCGAGGATTCCAACGAGGCGGTACTGCTAACCAAGGTCTCGGATCTGCGTATCGTCGAGGCCAACCGAACGGCAGCCGCCGCGCTCGGCGTATCGAACCGGCGCCGCGACAATCTGGTCGGCCGCGAGTTCCTGCACGAGATTCCGGAGAAGGACCGCGAGCCGGTCGAGCTCATGCTGCGGCGGGTCCGCGACCAGGGCAAGGCGCCAGGCATCGTGATCCATCTCGGCGAGGACGCCGCGCCCTGGATGCTCCGGGGATCGCTGATGACCAGCGACAACGCACCGATGTTCCTGCTGCAGATGGCACCGATCGGCAAGTCCATGCAGCGCGGCCCGGTGTCGGACGATCCGGAACGGCTGATCGACAACCTTCCGGACGCCGTCATCAGCATCGACGTCACCGGCGCCATCACGCGCGCCAACCGCGCATTCCTGGAGCTGGTCGAGGTCGGATCGAAAGAGGCGCTCGTCGGCGAAAAGCTGAGCCGCTGGCTGACGCGGCCAGGCGCCGACCTCTCGGTTCTGATCTCCAATGTCGAGCGCCATGGAACCGTTCGGCTGCTGTCGACCACCATCCAGGGCGAGCTTGGCACCGAGACGGAGGTCGAGATTTCGGCCGCGGCGCATGGCCAGGACGGCCAGCGCCGGATCGGCCTCGTTCTGCGCAACATTGCGAGGCGGTTGTCGCCGACCGGGGAGCATGACAATCTGCGAGCAGCGCTCGCCGGCCTCAACGAATCGGTCGGCAAGACACCGCTGCGCGATCTCGTGAGGAGTACGGTCGAGGTCGTCGAGCAGCACTACGTCCGCGCCGCGCTCGAGCTGGCCAATGGGAACCGGACCTCGGCCGCCGAAATTCTCGGCCTCAGCCGCCAGAGCCTTTACGCCAAGCTTGATCGGTATAATCTGAGCCAACTCGAAGAAAACGGCGAGGAAACCGAAAAGGGGAGCTAGTTGCCCGTTCCGCTGACGACGCCAGCCTTCGGCCACGCTACTCTTGCGAATTGCGAGCGCGAACAGATTCATCTCGCAGGCTCGATCCAGCCGCATGGCATCCTGCTGGCGGTCAAGGAGCCCGACAATCTCGTCATCCAGGCCAGCACCAATGCGGCGGCCTTCCTCAACACCAATTCGGTTGTCGGACGTCCGCTGCGCGATCTCGGCGGCGACTTGGCGCTGCAGATCCTGCCGCATCTGAACGGCCCGCTGCATCTGGCGCCGATGACCCTACGCTGCGCGGTGGGGACGCCGCCGCGGCGCGTCGACTGTACAATTCACCGCCCATCAAATGGCGGGCTGATCATCGAGCTGGAACCGGCGACGAAAACGACCAACATCGCGCCTGCGCTCGACGGCGCCTTCCATCGCATCACCTCTGCCTCGTCCCTGCTCGGCCTCAGCGACGAGACCGCGACCATCTTCAAGGAGATCACCGGCTACGACCGCGTCATGGTCTACCGCTTCGACGACGAGGGCCATGGCGAGGTGCTGTCGGAACGGCGGCGGCCCGAGCTCGAAGCCTTTCTCGGCAATCGCTATCCCGCCTCGGACATTCCGCAGATCGCACGCCGCCTCTACGAGCGCAACCGCGTGCGCCTGCTGGTCGACGTCAACTACACACCGGTGCCGCTGCAGCCGCGTATCTCGCCGCTGAACGGGCGCGACCTCGACATGTCGCTGAGCTGCCTGCGCAGCATGTCGCCCATTCATCAGAAATATCTGCAGAACATGGGCGTGGGCGCCACGCTGGTGTGCTCGCTGATCGTCAGCGGCCGGCTCTGGGGCCTGGTCGCCTGTCATCACTACGAGCCGCGCTTCGTGCCGTTCGATATCCGCGCGGCCTGCGAGGCGCTGGCCGAGACCTGCGCGATCCGGATCGCTGCGCTCGAAAGTTTCGCGCAGAGCCAGTCCGAGCTGGTCGTCCGCCGGCTCGAGCAGCGGCTGGTCGAGGCGGTCTCGCGGGACGGCGAATGGCAGGCGGCGTTGTTCGACGGCTCACAGTCGCTGCTGCAGCCGCTCGGCGCGACCGGCGCCGCGCTGCTGTTCGAAGGCCAGGTCACCACCGCCGGCGACGTTCCATCGACGCAGCGCATCCGCGATCTCGCCGCTTGGCTCGATCGCCGGCGCAAGACGACGGAGCCGGCGCCGCAAGCTCTGACGGTGACGGCCGCGCTGACGCTGGACGAACCGTCTTTCATGGATCTCCGCCCGATTGCGAGCGGCCTGATCGCAGCTCCGCTTTCGGCGAGCGAGGGCGAGTACCTGCTCTGGTTCAGGCCTGAACAGGTGAGGACGGTGACCTGGGGCGGCGATCCGCTCAAGGCGGTCATCATCGGCGACGACCCATCGGATCTGTCGCCGCGCCGCTCCTTCGCGCAATGGCACCAGCTGGTCGAAGGCAAGTCGGAACCATGGTCACCGGCCGAGCTGGCCTCGGCGCGGTTGATCAGCGAGACCGTGGCCGACGTCGCGCTGCAGCTTCGCTCGGTGCGCATGGTGATTGCGCAGGACCAGCTTGCCACGATCAGCGCCCAGGTGCTGCGGTCGGAGCAACCGGTGATCATCGCCGATGTCGAAGGTCGCATCCTGCTCATGAACGAGGCGTTCGAGCAGCAGCTGCGCGCCTCGCATCCGCACATTCCGCATTTGCGCGATCTCGGCAGCTACTTCGCGGCCCCGGCGGAATTCCGCGCCAATCTCGACGACCTCATGCGCAACAAGCGCAGTTGGCGTGGCGAGCTGACGCTGAGCGGCGCGGCCTCGCAGCGACCGCTGATGGTGCGCGCCGACCCAGTCATTGCGCCCTACGACCGCGTCCTCGGCTTCGTGCTGATCTTCTCAGACCTGACGGAACGCAAGACGGCCGAGGCGGCCCGCGCGCGCTTCCAGGAGGAGATAGATGGCGCGCGGCGGCCGAGTCTTCGGCTCGATCAGCGCGCCAGCCTGATCTACAAGGAACTGGCGGCCTCGACGGTGGAGAATGCGCAGCTCGCCGCGCTCGAAGTGACGCATGGCGCCGAAGCGGGCGGCATGCCCGAGATGCTGGAGAGCATCCGGAATTCCACCGCGCGGACGCTGGGCATCCTCGAGCACCTGGTGTGGTATCGCTCGCAGAGCGAGGAGTGAAGGCAAGTCCCGCGGCGTGTGGCGCTGATCTTCAGGCGCCGAGCCCCGCCGCGGCCTGCAGCGCCTCCGACAGCGTGATGTTCAGCTTGAACGCCGTGGCCGCCTCTTCGACGACAGCGCCGGGATCGGCCATCGCAGCGCCGGCCAGCTCCAGCACGTCGCGGTACGCGTCCTTGAAGCGCCGAATGTCTGCGATCTCAGGAAACTCGTAGAACGACAGCGCCTCCGGCGGCAGTGCGAGCGACCGCGCGAGGATCTTCTTGATGATCTGGCCGCCGCTGAGATCGCCGAGATAGCGCGTATAGGCGTGGGCCAGAAGCGGATGGCCCGAGCCCGATCCCGCCTTCTTGATGGCGCCGACATAGGTGATCGCTTCGGGCAACAGCGGCAGGCCGGTCGCATCGAGCGTCGCAAGATCGGCCTTGATCGCCGGACTGCGATGCAGCTCCGGCCGCACGATGCGGCTCAGCACAAGCGAGCTTTGGTGGCGGACAAGCTCGGCCTCCAACGTCTCATAGACCGGCAATAGATTGCGCAACAGCAACGCATAGGCCTGCCGCGTGCCGCGGCCGCGCAACAGCTCGGCGACGACCCCGGTCCGCTCCGCCGTCACATGCAGCGCCTTGGTCCGTTCGCGCATCGCTTCCAAAAGACTGACCGGGCGCGTGCTGCACCCGGCCATCTCAATCTGCTCAACTCTGTCCAACATGTCTCGACCTGCAGGGACTTCAGCGCATCGGCGCCAGCCCGTGTTTCACGCCCCAGTCGAACCAGCTGTCGACCACTGTGCCCGAGAGTAGGATGCCGATGCCGCCGGTCAAGGGACAAAGCACGGCGAACCACCAGGCCCAGCGATGGATCGATTCGGCGGTCGCGTTGAAGCCCATCGTCCAGCGCCAGAACAGCGCACCACGCTCGAACGCCGTGCCGCGATCGACGATCTGTTCGAGCTCTCGCTCGCCGCCGTAGCGGCTGATCGCCAGCACCGTCGCGCCATGCATCGCGAACAGCAGCGCCGATCCGTACAGGAAGGCGATCGAGAGCATGTGGAACGGATTGTAGAACAGGTTGCCGTGGGTGATGGAGAAATTGTTGGTCCAGTCGAGGTGCGGGAAGATGCCGAACGGCACCGCCTCGCTCCAGCTCCCCATGAAGATCGGCCGGATGAAGCCGAGCACCAGATAGAGCCAGATCGCCGCCGCAAACGCCCAGGAGACGTGCGTACCGAGGCCGAGCGCGCGGGCGCGGCGATAGGTGCGGGCCCACCACAACAGGATCGACGTCGTCAGGAAGAAGCCAGCCATCAGCCACCAGCCACCCTCCTGCAGCGGCGGGAAGATCTGCAGGCCGTATTCCGGCGCCGGCGGCTGCAGCGACAGCCACGGGAACTGGCGAATGAACTCGAGCGGGCTCCAGTTCACCGAGGCCAGCATGTTGAGACCGATGATCTCGATCGCGACGAAGCCGGTCATCAGCGAGGCAAGGCCGAGGAAGCCGAGATACACCGGGCCGACCTGGGCGTCACCGATCTTGCCGAACCAGTAGTTGAAGCTGCCCTTGCCGAGCCGCTCCCAGATTCCGGGCTCGATCGGAATGCCCGGATAGATCTTACTGCGAACTTGGATCTGCGTGAAGATGTTCTGGTATTGGGCCATGACGACCTCTCCTTGAACTCATTGCGGCGGCGACCAGATCGGAACCCTGCGCCACCATTCCCACCAATCCGACCAGGCATTGCCTTCCGGCAGCAGCCAGGCGGGACCGGAGATGACGATGCAGACGGCGCTGAAGAACACAGCGGACAGCGCGAGGAAAAGCCCGACGCGGTGGATGCCGAGGGTGCCGACGGAATAGCCGATGAGATCACGAAACATCGTGTTCTCATGCTCCGGCGACTTCATCTCCTCGCCACGGCCGGGGTTGCTGGCCGACAGGATCAGTCCGCCGTGCAGCGCGAGCGCAAGACACGTCGTGAAGAAGAACGTGATCGCGATCATATGCGCGGGATTGTAGTGGAAATTGCCGAACTGATAGCCGGTGTTCGACACCCAGTCGAGATGGGTGATGATGCCGTAGGGGAAGGCGTAGCTCCACGAGCCCATCAGCACCGGACGGATCACCTCCAGCGTGAAATAAGCGAAGATCGCAAAGCCGAAGGCGACAGGCACGTGATAGCCGATCGCGAGCTTGCGACAGATCTCGACCTCGCGCAGCGCCCAGGAGACGAAGGCGCCATGCGCGCACACCGTGATGAGCTGCCAGAAGCCGCCCTCGGTGAGTGGCGCGAATGACAGGCCGTATTTGGCGTCGGGCGGATTGATGCTGATCTGCCAGAGATTCCACGTCGGTCCGAGCGCCGTGGCGTAGAGGATCAGCGCCACGCCGACGAACGTGAAGAAGATCGTCGTCACGCCGAAGAAGCCGACATAGAATGGTCCGACCCAGAAATCGAACAGGTCGCCGCCGATCAACGTGCCGCCGCGGACGCGGTATTTTCGTTCAAAGCTGAGCATTGCCATCGGTCCTGCCTCCGCTGCCCGTCGCTCGATATGCTGCGTGTCGTATCGTCATGTCGTCAGGCCGCGCATTCATTGACGGCCATATTTGGGAAGCGGGCGAACGAGGTCTGTCGCCGACGCACGCCCGCTTCCCTTGGGTCACGCGAAGCTGTTAGGTGAGCTTCACCGGGGTCGCCGGATCGGAGATCGACGACGTCTTCGCAGCGCGCGGTCCCTCCAGCCAGTTGAACCGATTCGTGCTGAGCAGGATGAAGTGAATCACCAATGCCAGTCCGAACAGGAAGATGCCGAGAGCCACGAGAACCCGGCGGGGATCGAACAACAACCACAAGCGCCACATAGTTTTCTCCTTTCGGTCAGGTCAGGTAGGAGAGCACGATATTGGCGTAGTGGGTCACCCCATCCAGCGCCGCTGCCTTGTAGCCGGTCGGCCCGGGCAGCCAAGGACGCCACATCCAGGCGAGAATGTGGGCGACGATCGCAATCGCCGTGAAGACCACAAAGCTCGTCATGAAGATGCTATGGAATTCCCTAGCCTCCGCTTCGGTCAGCCCCGACAGAGAGCCTCCCTTGTTTGGTACGTCCACCATAGTGGTACCTCCTGGTGTTGGCCTTTCGGCCGGATGCCGCTCACCGGAATGAGCAGCGTCGAAGCGCCATCCCGTCGCCGGGATGACATCCGTGCGGCGAGCCGCACGAATTCCTTGAGAGAGCACGCAGGGCTCAGCCGGCAGCCCTCGAACTCACAGCCCCATGAAGGACGAGGTCGCGCAGTTCGCGGCCTTGATCCTCGCCTCGCCGATGATGGCGCCGAGCGGCGCCGGCCGGTGGCCGGTGATGACCGAGCCGATCCGGCGCAGCACGCCCTCGACCATCAGCACGGCGAAGCACATTGCGTAGACCAGGAGATACTCGATCCGCTCGCGCGATCTCGGCGCGACGTCACGATCCATGCGCTCGTATAACGACATCGTCCCTCTCCCTTCGCTCTACCCCATCGCGCTCATGCGGCCTGGCCTGTTGCGAGCTGCAGCCGCACGCGCGCGAGAACGTCTTCCGTCACCTTGTCGAGTCCGGCCTGGCGCGCGCCGCGCTCGGCCGCATCGCGCAGCCGCTTGGCTGCGGAAATCCGCACCAGCACCGGCTGCGTTTCGATGATCCGATCGAGCGCGAGCCTGGCGCCGTCTTCCCAGGGCAGCTCGCGCTCGAGCCGCGCCGGCGTCGCCGCGATCTGATCGAGCTGCGTGGCGAGCGGCAGGATGTTGAACAGCGCATCGAACAGCGCGTTGCAGACCTCCTGCAGGACATAGGTCGCGCCGGCATAGCCCATGAACGGCGTGCCGGTGTGGCGGCGGATCACCGTGCCCGGGAACGAGGCCGGGATGTAGATCGCGCGATTGCCCGCTTCCGCCGCATACATGCGCTCATTGTAGCTGCCGAACAGCACCAGCGGCGGCCGCTCGTGGATCTGCTTACGGATCGCGTCATTGTCGGTCTTGGCGCCGGCGCAGCGCGAGACTGCGAAATGACACGGCAGCCCGAGCTCGGTCTCCAGGAAATTGCGCAAGCCTCGCGCATAGGTCTCGGAGGCGACGATGCCGAAGCTGGCGGTGCCGAAGAAGTCCTGCGTGACCGAACGCCAGAGGTCCCAGATCGGCTTGATCGTCGTATGCTTCTCGCGCGCAATAAACGGCTCGGGGTCGAGCCCGAGCATCTCACCGAGCGTGCGCAGGAATTTCGTGGTCGAATGCAGCCCGATCGGCGCCTGCAGATAGGGGCGCTCCAAGGTCTCGCACAGCAGCCGGCCGAACTCGCGATACATGCAGATGTTGACGTCCGCATTGACCAGCTTCGGCACGTCGGCAACATGGCTGCCGAGCGGAAACACCATGTTGATCTCGGCGCCGATGCCTTCAACGAGCCGGCGGATCTCGGCGAGATCCGAGGGCATGTTGAAGGTGCCGTAGATCGGCCCGATGATGTTGACGCGTGGCTTCTCGCCGTCCGCACGCGGCTTGCGCTCCGGGATCTTGCGCAGGCCATATTCGCTCCACAACCAGCTCAGCGCGCGGTTGGCGCTCTGCCACTGGTCCTCGTCGATCGTGCGCGGCAGGAAGCGCTTGATGTTGGAGCCTTCCGGCGTGACGCCGCCGCCGATCATCTCGGCGATCGAGCCGGTGACGACCACGGCCGGCAGGTCGGGATCGAGCGCGGCGCGGGCGCGCTTCATCGCCTGCTCGGTGCCCTTCTGTCCCAGTTCGTCTTCGCCGAGACCCGTGACGACGATCGGCAGCTCGTGCGGCGGCAGGCCGTCGGTGTAGTGCAGCACCGAAGTCACCGGCAGGTTCTCACAGCCGACCGGGCCATCGATGATGACCTGCAGGCCCTTGATCGCGGTGAACACGTAGACCGAGCCCCAATAGCCGCCGGCGCGATCGTGATCGAGGATCAGCATCACACCATCTCCTCGGACTTGCGCTTCTTGGCCTGCGCCGCGACCGCCTTGCGGAACTTGTCGCGGAATTCAGGACGCGCGACAGGCGTGTCCTGCCACACGCCCGCAGTGTCGCCCTCGCCGACACCTTCGAAGAACGTGCGCATCTCGTCGAACCGCGCCTTGCCGCCGATGGCGGCATTGACGACCTGCGCCAGCGAGCCGGCGCCGGAGACGCCGAACAGCGGCCGCGCCGAGATCAAATTGGTGAAATAGAGCGATGGAATCGCGCGCGCCTTGGCCTTCTGCACGACCGGCGTGGTGCCGATCGCGAGATCCGGCGCGAACTCATCGACTGCGGCGAGATCCTGCTCCAGCGAGGCGCGGTACTGCACGCGCACGCCGTGGCTCTCGAGCCACGCACAGTCCGCTTCCGACCAGCGCGTGCGCGGACAGGCCGTGCCGACATAGCGCAGATCGGCGCCGCTCTCGACCAGGAGACGCCCGACCAGGAGTTCGGACCCTTCATAGCCCGACAGCGTGATGCGGCCGCGGATCGGCGCTGCCGCGAGTGCCGCGCGGATCGCCGGCAGCACTGCGTTCTTCGCTGCGTCGATCTGCCCGCGTCCGACGCCGCAGATCGCCCCGACCGCCTCCAGCCAATCCGCCGTGCCGTCGTAGCCGACCGGCGCCGAACCGATGATCGGACGGCCCGCCGCTTCGAACTCGCGGATCGACGCCGTGTAGAACGGGTGGATCGCCGCGACAGCCGCGCAGTCCAGTGCGCCATAGAGTTCGCGCCATTCGCGCGTCGGCACCGTGGGTCCGGCGGCAAGGCCGAGCGGCGCCAGCATCATGCCGATGCCGACGGGATCGGCGGGGAACATCTCGCCCAGCAGCGTGATGGTAGGCTTGTCGCCGCGCGGCGCGCGCGGCGCCTGCACCGGCCCCTGCTCGGCCTCGCGGCGCGCGTAGTTCAGCATCGCGCCCGCCAGCACATCCTTGGCCTCGGCATGGGTCGGCACGCCGAAGCCGGGTACGTCGATGCCGATCACACGGACGCCGTTGATCTCCTTCGGCAGGATTTGCAGCGGTACGCCGGACGCGGTGGGGACACACAGATTGATGATGACGACGCAGTCGTAATTGGCGGGATCGGCGAGCTTGAACACGGCGTCGCGAATGTCCTCGAACAGTTTTCCGGTGACCAGCGTCTCGGAATTGAACGGGACATAGCCGACGCTGCGCCGCGCGCCATAGAAGTGCGACGTGAAGGTCAGGCCATAGACGCAGCAGGCCGAGCCCGACAGCACGGTGGCGGTGCGGCGCATGCGCAGGCCGACGCGCAGCGAGCCAAACGCCGGACACATGCTCTGCGGCTGGTCATGCGGCCCGGCCGGATAGTCCGCCGCATAGCGCGCCAAGACCTCGCTCTTGCCGGCAGCCTCGGCCGCCTTCTTGAGCTCGGCCTTGCCGGCGTGGCAGCCGAGCGCCTCGGGCTGCGCCGGCATGCCGGCCTCCGCGCCGCCCACGGCCTGATGGATCACTGCATCGCTCATTGCACTACATTCCGCTGCTCAGCAACGCACCCATCACACATTGTCGTAGATCACTTCGAGCGACGGCTTGGCCACCGCCGTGCTGCCGCACATGTCTTCAAGCGTCGCCTGCTCCAGCACCACGTCGCGGCCGACTTCCGAGGCCTTGAACAGGCCGAGCAGGCCGTCCTGCGTCAGGGGATGCGGATGCTGCGGCGGGGCCTCGGCGACGTTCTTCGCGAGGTGCTCAAACAGCGGCGCCCAGGGCGTGCCGGGCCGGCCAATGATCTGATAGCTGGCGCTCTTGCGGCGGATGTCGTCGTCGGCCGGGATCGAGGCCAGCACCGGGATGCCCGTCGCATCAGCAAAGGCCTGCGCCTCGCCGGTGCCGTCATCCTTGTTGATCACGATGCCGGCGACCCCGACATTGCCGCCGAGCTTGCGGAAATATTCCACCGCCGAGCAGACGTTGTTGGCAACGTAAAGCGACTGCAGATCGTTGGAGCCGACGATGATCACCTTCTGGCACATGTCGCGCGCGATCGGCAGGCCGAAGCCGCCGCAGACGACATCGCCCAGAAAGTCGAGCAGCACGTAGTCGAAGCCCCAATCGTGGAAGCCGAGCTTCTCGATCAGCTCGAAGCCGTGGATGATGCCGCGACCGCCGCAGCCGCGGCCGACCTCGGGTCCGCCGAGCTCCATCGCGAACACGCCGTCGCGCTTGAAGCAGACGTCGCCGATCTTCACATCCTCGCCGGCGAGCTTCTTCTTCGACGAGGTCTCAAGAATGGTCGGGCAGGCGCGGCCGCCGAACAGCAGCGACGTGGTATCGCTCTTCGGATCGCAGCCGATGAGCAGCACCTTCTTGCCCTGCTGCGCCATCATGTAGGACAAATTGGCAAGCGTGAAGCTCTTGCCGATGCCGCCCTTGCCGTAGATCGCGATGATCTGCGTCGCCTTCTTCGGCGTCGCCGTCGTGGGCACGTCGGGCTCGATCGCGGCTTCGGCCCGCAGGGCATCGGCCACCGCACTGATCTTGGTCGGGGCATTCATGGGGCAGCTCTCCAGTCCAAGACCATCTTGAGACATGACGGATCGTCGAATGCGGTCCGGTAGGCGCTCTCCGCCGACAAAGCGTCGGCGTGATGCGTAATCAGCCCGTCCAGCGACAGCCGACCGGTGTCGATCAGATTGCGCACCGCGAGCAGGTCCTCATGCTTCCATTCGGCGGCGACGCGGATCGCCGCCTCGCGCATGAAGGCCGGCGGATAGGAGAAGGTCAGCGGCGCACTGTAGAAGCCGGCGAGGATGATCTCGCCCCGGGGGGCCAAGCGAGCAATGAGACTGTCGAGCAGCCCGGCATCGCCGCTGGCGTCGAAGATCAGGCGATAGTCGCGACGGGTATCAGTCGCGGGATCGATGACGCGATAACCGGTCGCGCCGGCGGCGCGCTCCGGATTGCTTTCCCACACCACGGGCGGATCGCCACCCATTGCGATGATCAGCCGCGCCAGCAGACGACCGAGCACACCATGGCCGACCACGCATTCGGCCTGGCCGTCGCCGCCGATCGTCAGCGCATGATAGGCGGTGGCCGCGAGCGCGAGCAGCACGCCGCGCTCGCCGATGGACTCGTCAATCGCGACCACGCGCTGCGGAGGAACGTTGAGGCGTGAGGCTGCGGCGCCGAACAGGCTCCTCACCTCGCCGAAGCAGCGCGCCGCGCCCGGCACGAAGACGCGCTCGCCCTTTCGAAAACCCGAATGAGGTGCAGCGTGCGCGATGCGGCCGACCGCCTCGTAGCCCGGCACGAGTGGATAGCCCAGGCCCGGGAAGGACGGCATGCGCCCTTCGTACAGCAGCCGTTCGGTGCCGGTGCTGATCGCGCTCCATTCGATGTCGACGGTGAGCCAGTCCGGGGCATCCGCCAGCTGCAGCTGCTGCAGCGACAACTCCCTCGGCCTCCCCAGCACCACGGCGATCGCGTCCATAGCCCAACTCCCCGGCGACGCCCGCTTAGTTACGGGTGTCAGGTTAATCCGCTCACGAATAGTGTCAACATAAATTTACATTCTGAGTGTCAGCTATTCGCGACAATCACGCTGGCGATCATGGGGATGCGTGTGCGAAGCACTCGCACCTGCGAAAAACCCGCGATGTTCAGCAGTTCGCGCAGCCGCGCCGCGCTGCGCGGCCGCCCCTGCCCCATCGCGCGCAGATAGATCTCGAAATACGCGCTGACGCCGTCGCTACCGCCGGATGCCTCACGCATCGGCTCGCCGAGCAACAGCACGCCATGGTCGGGCAAGGCGGCGCGCACCTTGGCCAGCAGCCGTGCCACCGCATCGTCGTCATGATCATGCACGACGCGAATCAGCGAGATCACGTCGGCGCCGGTGGGGAGCGGATCGTCGTAGAAACTGCCGGGGCTGATCGTGACGCGATCGGCGAGCCCGGCTTTGGTAAGGCGCTCCTGCGCGATCGCGGCGACTTCGGGCAGATCGAACAGCTTCAGCTGGAGTTGCGGCGCGGCCCGCGCGGCTGCGGCGAGGAAGCTGCCGTCGCCACCACCGACATCCAGCAGGCAGCGGTGGCGGCTCAACGGATAGGCCGCGAGGACGACGTCCGCGATCATCGGCTGCGACGCCGCCATCAGCGCCGTATAGGGCGCGACGTCGTCGCGCGTCAGCGTCGCGCCGCTGCGGTCGAGCGCATAGGGCCAGTAGTGCGCCAGCCGGCGCGCGCGATCCTGGCCGCGCAACAGCGCCAGGGGGTCGCCGAGATCGGCATACAGCGCAGCGTGATGGCGAACCATGGCGGCGATGCCGGGATTGCCGAGCAGCGCCGCGCCGAGCGGCCCGAGCCCATAATGCGCCGCGCCGCGCCGCTCCAGCAGCTGCAAGGCGCTGGCCGCCTCGCACAGGCTCATCATTGCGGCAGGTGACATCGCCGCACGCGACGCCAACGCCGCGACATTGCAAGGTCCTCCGCGCAATGTCTCAAACAGATCGAGCTGCACGCAGGCCGCCAAGGTCTGCGAATAGACGAAGCCGGCGCAGAGATCGAACAACTCCGCCGCCCGCCTGCGTGCAATCGGCCGCGTCAACGGAAACGCTGCCGCCCAGCGCTGGAACGAAGCACTTGCCAGCAACGCATCGCGCCAGCCACGCCAGCGATCACGTAAGCGCGTGACAGCCGGCGTATCGTGGCGGAGGGCCGCGGGCATGGCCTAACGCTCCAGCGACAGAATTGGCGTTGGATCACGCAGTTGATGGGTCGAGCTGCCTACCCTTCTCTGGAGGGGGAGGCTCGCCGTGCGCGCAGCGCGCGGCGGGGTAAGTTGAGCCCGGAAATCGCTGCTGATGAGCCCCGAGATTGTTCGCATTGCCGGCGGCCTTTCGGGCATCACCAGCGCCGTACACGCGGATGGTCTGTGACCCCACCCCGGCGCGCATGTCGCTGCGCTCGTGCGCGTCGACCCTCCCCCTCCAGGGGAGGGTGAGCAGCGATCGCGCCTTGAGAGCGTGGCCATCCAACGCGGCCGAAAGCTCACGCCGCCGATGCCGCCAGGCGGCGCGGCACCAGACGCTTGGCTTCCTGCTCCATCAGCAGGCGCAGCTCATGCGCATGGGCGCAAGGCGGCATGGTGCGGATGCCGTCAGCGACGAGATCGTGCAGATAGCTGACCGCGCCGGTGAGACCATAGCGCAGCACGGCATTGGGACGTCCGAGCGCGGCGTCCTGCCCGACCGGCTTGCCCGCCTCCTCCTCGTCACTGGCCGCGTCGCGGATATCGTCTGCGACCTGGTAGGCCTCGCCGATCTTCTCACCCAGGCTGCGCCAGGCCTCCGGATTCGCGTGTCCGGCCGCCGCAGCCCCCGACACCGTCGCCGCCGCGAACAGCGCCCCGGTCTTGGAGCGGTGATAATGCGACAGGTCGATCTCCGGCTCGCATTCCCAGGCCTGACCGGCGGCGATGCCATGCGGCACACCCACGGCGTCGCCGATGGTGGCGATCAGCTGCGCCAGCCGCAGCGGCGAGCAGCGCGACTTGGCGAGGGTCTGGAACGCCAGCACGATCAGCGCGTCGCCCGCGAGCACCGCGAGCGGCTCGCCGAACGCGGCATGCACCGATGGCCGGCCGCGCCGCAACTTGGCATTGTCGAAGCACGGCAGGTCGTCATGGACCAGCGAGGCACAGTGCAACAGTTCGATCGCCGATCCCGCCGCATCGGTCGCCGCCGGCTCGTCGTCGCCGCAGGCCGCCGCCACCGCGTGACAGAGACGCGGCCGCACCCGCGCGCCCTTCGGAAACACCGCGGCCTGCATCGCGGCGGACAACCGTGGCGGACATCCGGGCCGATCGGCCAGCGCGACCGCTGCGACGAGGGATTTCTCGATCCGGGCCATCACATCCATGTCCGCCTCCCCTGCCGCGAGGCCGTCCTGGCCCTCGCTTATGTAAATTACAGCTTACACCTATACTGTAAATCATGCTAGACATTTCCTGCGTCATGTCGAGCGGACAGGAGTGCGAGCTATGGCCGATCACCGCGTGATCGTGATTGGCGCCGGCATTGCCGGCCTTGCAGCTGCGCTCACGCTCGCGGCACGCGGCGCTGCGGTGACGCTGCTGGAGCGCGCCCCCTCGCCTGGCGGCAAGATGCGCCAGATCCCCATCGGCCCCGCACGTATCGACTCCGGCCCCACCGTGTTCACGATGCGCTGGGTGTTCGACGAATTGTTCGCCGAGATCGGCACCGCGCTCGACGACCATCTCACCTTGATGCCGCTCGAGATTCTCGCCCGTCACGCCTGGACCGACGGCAGCCGGCTCGATCTGTTCGCCGACGAGGACAGATCGGCCGATGCCATCGGTCGGTTCGCCGGACGCAGCGAGTCCGAAGGCTATCGCGCCTTCTGTCGCGATGCCCGCCGCATCTTCGAGGTGCTGCGCGATCCCTTCATCCGCACGCCGGCACCGAGCATGACACATCTGCTGCGCAATGCCGGCTTCCGCGACCTCACCGCGATCCGCCCGTTCCAGACGCTGTGGAAGGCGCTCGGCGGCTATTTTCGCGATGTCAGGTTGCAGCAGTTGTTCGGCCGTTACGCGACCTATTGCGGCTCGTCGCCGTTCCATGCGCCGGCGACTTTGATGCTGGTCGCCCATGTCGAGCAGGCCGGCGTCTGGCTGATCGGCGGCGGCATGCACGAGCTCGCAGCCTGTCTCGCCGCAATGGCCAAACGCCACGGCGTGACCCTTCGCTATGACTGCGACGTCGCCGGCATCGTGACACAGGGCGGCCGCGCCGCCGGCGTGCGCCTCGCCGATGGCGAGCAGATCACAGCCGACGCGGTGATCGCGACCGCCGATGTCGCGGCGCTGGCGCAGGGCCTGTTCGGTGCTGACGCGGCGCGGGCCCTTCCCGCGTTGCCTCGGTCCGCGCGCTCGCTGTCGGCCATGACCTGGAGCTGCATGGCGCGCGCCGACGGTTTTCCGCTGCTGCGTCACAACGTGTTCTTCTCGCGCGACTACCGCGCCGAGTTCGATCAGCTGATCGACGCGCGCGCGATGCCGCAGCAGCCGACCGTCTATGTCTGCGCGCAGGCACGCGACGACCAGCCCCGCAATGCCGGCACCAGCGAGCCGCTGTTCGTCCTGATCAATGCGCCTGCCACCGGCGACCACCACCGCTTCGAGTCCTCGGAGATCAGCCAATGTGCCCGCCAGACCTTCGACCTGTTGCAGCGCTGCGGCCTCAGCGTCGCGACGACACCGGAACTGACCCGCGTGACGACGCCGGTGGATTTCAACCGGATGTTTCCGGGCACGGGGGGCGCGCTGTACGGCCGCAGCTCGCATGGCTGGATGGCGTCGTTCCAGCGCCCGGGGGCGCAGACGAAACTGCCGGGACTCTACATAGCCGGGGGCAGCGCGCATCCGGGGCCGGGCGTGCCGATGGCGGCGCTGTCGGGCCGGATGGCAGCCGCGCGGGCGATTCTGGACCTCGCTTCGACCGCGCCATCCCGAAGGACGGCTATGCATGGTGGTATGTCGACGCGCTGAGCGACGACGGCCGCTTCGGCATCACTCTGATCGCCTTCATCGGCAGCGTGTTCTCGCCATACTATGCGTGGGCTCGGCGGCGCGGCCCGGCTGATCCGGAAGATCATTGCGCGCTCAATGTCGCGCTGTATGGCGCGCGCGCGCGGCGCTGGTCAATGACCGAGCGCGGCCGCGGCGCGATCGTGCGCGATGCCGAGAGCTTCAAGATCGGCCCGAGCCGCCTCGCCTGGACCGGCCGCGAGCTGACGATCGAGATCAACGAGGTCACGGTGCCTTGGCCACTGCCACTGCGTGGCAAGGTGCGCGTGGTGCCGACAGCGCTGAATGAGATCGCGTTCACGCTCGATGCGGCCGGACGTCACCGCTGGCAGCCGATCGCGCCGTGCTGCCGCGTCTCGGTCGATTTCGATCATCCCGACCTGCACTGGCGCGGCGACGGCTATTTCGACATCAACCATGGCGATGCGCCGCTGGAGCGCGATTTCAAGAGCTGGCAATGGTCGCGCGCCGCGACGCGCACCGGCACCGTAATCTCCTACGACACGACAGCGCGGACCGGCGCCGACAAGTCGATCGCGCTGCACGTCGATCCCGACGCCAGGCTGGACCGGCTCGCGCCGCTCGCTGACGCACCCTTGCGCAGAACGCTGTGGCGCATCGACCGCAGCGCCCGCGCAGACTCCGAGACACCGGTCCGCGTCGTCAGCACACTAGAAGACGCACCGTTCTACGCCCGCTCCCACCTCGCTGCCCGCATCGGCGGCGAAGACGTCGCCGTCATGCATGAAAGCCTGTCACTCGACAGGTTCAAGCAGCCAATCGTGCAAGCGATGCTGCCGTTCCGCATGCCGCGGTGGAGCGGATGAGTTGGCAACGCAGGCCGTTCTGCGAAACGCGCGCTCTGTGGCGTCACGCGCCGTTGCCCAGCGATGTCTTGTCCGTCTCCCGGTCCCGCGCCTCGCGCTCGGCGCGCTGGCGATCGAGGCGGCGGCCTTGCCACTCCAGCACGAGCCAGCCGAGCACGCAGAGCGCAACGACGACGAATTCGAGCAGGCCGCCCATCTCGCTCATCTCGGGTCACTCATTTGTCTCGCGCGCGAGATCTCGCTCGATACATCGCAGAACGGATTTTTGACTTCGTTCCACCCGCCGTGACGGTCCGGCCCTCGCACGCCCATGATCTCACAGCTGCTGACGTATTCGCCTCACGACATCCGTCCTGAACGCGACAGCTGATCGCGCCGTTCCAGCCGCTCGAACAGATCGATCAGCCACAGCGCGCGGTCCTGGAGAGTCCGGCGCGGCGGCGCCAGCGCGTGCGGTCGCAGCCCGTCGGCGACGACGACGGCGTCGATCAGGATACGAGCCTCCGGCCGCAACGGCGCCAACGACGGCTCCTCCTGCAGCAGCGAGACGACGGCCGCCTTGCCGAGCAATTGCAGCTTGCGCCGCATCGACACGACCGCCCGCCGGGACATGGAGTCGAACTCGGCCCTCGCGACCTCTGCGCCGATCTCGGCATAGATCAGCCGCGCGGCATGAATGCCGGGCCGACAGCTCCAGGGCAGGTCGGCGATGCCGGCCACCGCGCGGGCATAGAATACGTCGGCCACCGCGAGCAGCCGCGCGGTGACGCGGCCGATGCGGTCGTCGAAGAACGGCGCGGCGCGCCAGGTCTCGACATCGAGCCCTGCTTCGCACAGCCATTGCCGTGGCAGATACAGCCGGCCGGCGCGGGCATCCTCGCCGACATCACGCGCGATGTTGGTGAGTTGCATCGCGATGCCGAGATCGCAGGCGCGGCCGATCGTCTCGGCGTCGCGCCGGTGCATCAGCAGCGACATCATCACGCCGACGGTGCCGGCGACGCGCACAGCATAAGCGAGCACATCGCTCAACGTCTCGTAACGGCGGCCCTGGGCGTCCCAGGCGAGACCTTCGAGCAGCGCCTCCGGCAGCTTGCGCGGAATCGCGAAGTGAGTCACGACACGCGCGAGCGCGCGGTCGACTGCGTTGTCGTCCGGCACACCGTCATAGATTCGGTCGAGCCGCTCATGCAGCACCTCGACCGCATCGACGCGGCGGCCTGGACCGTCGATCGCGTCATCCGCCTCGCGGCAGAACGCATAAAGCGCGATGGCGGGATCGCCGACCGATCGGGGCAACACCTTCGAGGCGGCGAAGAACGTCTTCGATCCGCCCCGCAACATCCGCCGACAGATCGCGATGTCCTCGTCCCAGCTCATCGCCGCTCCAGCTCATGTGGCGCGGGCACGAGATCATCGAGCACCCGCGCCGAGGATAATACGCCGGGCAGGCCGGCTCCCGGATGCGTCCCCGCCCCGACGAGATAGAGGCGCTCGACCTCTTCGCTCTTGTTGTGCGGCCGGAACCAGGCGCTCTGCAGCAGGACCGGTTCGAGTCCGAAGGCGGCGCCGCGATAGGACGACAGCCGATGCTCGAAATCGTCCGGGGTCAGCAGTCGCGACGTAACGATCTCCCCGGCGAGATCCGGCAGCAGCGTCTCGCTCAGCGCGGTCTCGATCCGCTTGCGGAATGGCTCCGCGGTAGCGGCCCAGTCGATGCCGCTCTCCTGGTGTGGCACCGGCGACAGCACGTAGAAGGCGTCGCAGCCCTCGGGCGCCAGCGACGGATCGGTCGCGGTGGGCCGGTGCAGGTAGAGGCTGAAATCATCCGCCAGCACCTTGCGGCGGAAGATGTCGTCGAGCAGGCCGCGATAACGCGGACCGAGCAGGATGGTGTGATGCTCGACATCGTCATAGCGGCGCTTCGTGCCGAAATACCAGACGAACAGGCTCATCGAATAGCGCGCGCGATCGATGCGCGCATCGGTCCAGCGCCGGCGCGGAATGCTGGGCAAAAGATGCTTGTAGGTCCAGGCAGCGCAGCCATTGGACACGACGACATCGGCGGCAATGGTCTCGCCGGACTTGAGCTTTACGCCGGTCGCAGCGCCATCCCTGGTGGTGATCTCGGCAACAGGCGTGGAGCAGCGCACCTCGCCGCCCTGCCCCTCGATCAGGTCGACGAGCCCCGCGACCAGCGCTCCGGTGCCGCCCATCGCGAAATGCACGCCCCAGCGGCGCTCTAGATAGGCGATCAGACAGTAGATCGAGGTCGTCGTGAACGGATTGCCGCCGATCAGCAGCGGGTGAAAGCTCAGGATGACACGCAGCCGCTCGTCGCGAACATAATGCGAGACGAGGCCATAGACCGACCGAAAGCTCTGCAGCTTGATCATCGCCGGCGCGATCCGGGCCATGTCGAGCAGCGACAGGAACGGCACGTCGCCGAGTTCCTCGAAGCCCTTCTTGAAGATCGCCTCGCTCGCCTTCATGAAGCGCTCATAACCCTCGACGTCGCCGGGCGAAATCCTCGCCACTTCGGCGCGCATCGCCGCCGGATCGGCCGAGCAGTCGAACACGGTGCCGTCGTCGAAGCGGATGCGATAGAAGGGCGAGATCGGCTTCAGCGTGACGTCGTCCGACATCCGCCGCCCGCACAGCTGCCACAGCTCCTCGAACAGGAACGGCGCCGTCACGATGGTCGGGCCAGCATCGAAGGTGAAGCCATCCTGGCGATGCACATAGGCGCGGCCGCCGGGCGCATCGAGCTGCTCGAACACGGTGACGCGATAGCCGCGCGCGCCGAGCCGAACGGCCGCAGCAAGACCGCCGAAGCCGGAGCCGATCACGACCGCATGGGGCCGGTCTCCGAGCGCAGCCGGAACAGCGGCCTTGATGGTGGAGACGTCGAGCATAGGCGAAAGCGTAAATCGAAATTGACGCTTTCGCCAGCCAAAAATGTCAACTCAAATGGACATTTCCTGCTGCACTGCGAGCACGCCGGCTCTCTCGGCCGCAGCGATGATCAGCGCCGCGATCCGCGCCGGCTGCTCCTCATGGGCCAAATGGCCAAGCCCATCAATGAGTTCGAGCTGGGCCTGCGGCACCAATTGCTTGATGCGGAGGGCCACGTCGGGCGGGATGGCCCGGTCATGCGATGCAGCCACGAGCAACAGCGCCGCCTTGAGCCGCGGCAGGTCGCGCAGCAGCGGATGCAGGTCCCAATTCGCCATCATCTCCAACGCGGCGCCGACATGGCCAGGGCTGCCGACGAGGCGGCGATAGAACCGCTCGCCATGGGCATCGAGCGTCGAGCCGGTGCCCTTCAGCAGCCGATGCACCGCCGCCGGATCGCGGCCGCGCCAGGCGAATAGCCGCGGCACCAGCGGATTGAGCGCCATCATCTTGGCGAGCGGCGAGAAGAACTGCGCGGCGACGCCGCCGAACGGCAGATAGGCGCCGTTGAGGCTGACGATCAGCCGGGGTGCGATCAGGCCATCGATGGTCATGCGGGTGAGGATCGCAGCACCGGCCGAATGGCCGATCGCGATCTGAGGCTGGACCGCAAGCCGTTCGCACAGGATTGCGAGATCGCGCGACATGCCGTCGAGCGACAGCCGCTGCCAGTGCGGCGTCGCGGTGAAGCCGTGGCCGGAGAGATCCGGCGCGACCACGGTGAAGTGCCGCGCGAGCAGCGGCGCAAGATCGCGCCAGGAATGGGTCGCGGCCCCCGTGCCATGCGCCAGCAGCGCGACCGGCCCCTCGCCCATCATCTGCACATGCCAGCGCAGGCCGGCAGCGTCGACGAAGCGGCTGGCCGCGCGGTTGGGCCAGTCCTTGCCGTCGACGCTCCAGTTCGGCTTGTCGCTCATGCCGGCCCACGGGGTTGAACGCGGCTCTCGGGGTCACTCCCCGACAGCACGCGCCAGGAAATCATCGTAGCCGGCGACGACTTTATCAAGCTGCTCGAAATGCGGCATCGCCCCGGTCTGCATCACCTCGATCCGCCAGTTCGGCAGGCCTTCGACCGCATGCTTGCCGTGATAATCGACGAAGTCGCCGCGCACGCCATGCACCATCCACACCGGCATGGCGAGCGCCTGGTAGAGCTTCAGCGCATGGACGCTGAACATGTAGCCGGACACGAAGGAATACGGCGCATTCTCGGCGCCGGGCTGGTGGGTGGTGATGTAGTCGTATTCGAGCAGGCCTTCATCGATATCCTTGCGCCCGAACGTCTTCCGCAGGAAGAAGCGGATGCTGGCGCGCGAGGTCAGCAGCGAGAAGAAACGGTGTTTCCACAAAGGCACCGTGAAGATGTTACGCAGCCACGGCATGGCGCGGGTCGCGTCCTTGTCCCCCCCTGTCTTGGCCGCCACTTCCGCGCGGCGGTCGAAGCCGGTCGGGCTGATCAGCCCGAGCGTACGAAACAGGTTCGCCGACTCGGTGCCGGCGCGCGCGGCGAATTCGCAGCTGAGCGAAAGCGCGATGGCGTCGATCGGCGTATCGTCGTGACGGCGGCGAATCTCATTGGCCGCGAGCAGGACCGCATCAGTCATCAGGCGCGGCGTGTAGATCCGGTCGGCGCGGTCCGACAGGCCGAAACCAGGAAGATCCAGCGCATAGACCGGCCGCGTGTGGCGATAATGCTCAAACAGCGGCTTCATCTCATAGGCGGTGGCTGCAGCATTGACGCTGTGAATCAAGAGCAGCGGGCGCTGCTCGGAGGGCGCGGCCGGACCGTCGCCATAGCAGGTGATGCGGCCGATGCGCGCATCGGCCAGTTCGAAACGCGGTGCCGCCAGCGGCGGCGGCATCGTCACGGCGCGCGGAACCGCGGCATGATCACTCTGGGTGGCCGAAGTGATCTGCATGCCGTGCTCCTGTGTGACGATTTCGTGTCGAAGGCCGGCGTCGCCCGCATCCGATCCAGGGCGAGCATAACGATGACGGGCGCTCTTGTCAGTCGTTGTTGGGAACGCCGCTTGACGCCCGGCGTTCCACAATCGTCAGCCGCGGCTGGCCTCGGCCATCACCGCCTGCGACAACCGCGCCGCGTCGGCATGAGGCAGCGCGACGTAGCGGGCCTGCATCGCGCCGGCCAATTGCGCCGCCTTGTCCTGCGGGCGGGGCGAGGAATCGACCAGCACCACGGGGATGCCGGTGAGCGCGAGCTGCCTGGCGACCACCAGCGCCTCCGCCTCCGCCTCGCTGCGTCCGCCGACACCATCGCGGGCAACATTGGCACGGCCGTCGGTCATCAGCACGATGGTCGGCGCCTGTCCCTTGGCCTTCACGGCAAGCGCGAGCTCGGTGGCAGCAAAAATCGCTGCCGACAGCGGCGTGCCGCCGCCGCCGGGAAGCGCTGCCAAGCTGCGCTTGGCGCGGGTCAGCGAGCGGGTCGGCGGCAGCAGCAGTTCGGCACCCTTGCCGCGAAATGCGATCAGCGCGACCTCGTCGCGGCGGATGTAGCATTCGGCGAGCAGCAGTTCGACCGCGCCCTTCACTTCGGCAAGCCGCTGCAGCGCCGAGGAGCCGGAGGCGTCGACGACGAAGATCGTCGTGGTGCCCGAGCGCTGCTTGAAGCGCGTGAGGCGGATGTCGTCCTTGTGCACGATCAGCCGGCCGCTCTTGCCGGAGCGCTGCGCCCGCCGCCGCAGCGGCTGCCACGGCGCCGCCGCGCGCAAAGTTTCGAGCACGTTGAGCCGCGCGCCCGCCCGCCACTCGCCGCGGCGTGCGCCAATGGGACGGCCGCGCTTCGGCGCCTTTTGCGCAGTGCCCTGCTTGCTGGCGCTACTGCTGCGGAGGCGGGTCGCGCGCTCCTCCTGCAGGCGCTTGAGCAGACCAGCCGGAATGGCCGCCTGCGCTGCCTCGAGCACGCGATCCTCGAGCGGACCGTCCTCGCTGCGGTCGTCCTCCTCGTTCTCGGCCGGGTCGTTCTCAGGCTCCGACGCCTCGTTGGTCTCGGTCTCGTCATCCGCTGCAGGCAGCCGCGTCGCACGCGGCGCCAGCACCAGCCGCGCGGCGCACGCGATGTGAGATTCCGCGACATCGGTCGCGCCATCCAGCGCCGCTGCGATGCGCGCAATCCGACACGCCAGCAGCGGCGCGCGCAGCGAGTCGATGCCGAGCGCGCACGCCGTCGTCGTCAGCGCCGCGATGGCTTCGTCGGACAGACCGACCTGCGGCAGCAGCGCCCGCGCAGCCGCGATGTCCGAGGATGTGAACAGGCTCTCGCCGAGATCGGCGCGGGCGACCATCCCAAGATCGAGATGACAGGCCAGGCGGTCGGCGAGTGCCGGCGACACGTGCTCATCGCCAATCCCCTCGTCGAGCGCGATCAGGCCGAACCGCGCCGGCGCGCGCAGCGACAGGCCATCGCGCTCGATGCTGATCATGCCGGTATCGAGCGCGGCCGTGAGATGGGCGACGGTCGACGGCGCGATCCGCTCGGCCATGACGGCGATCAGCATGCCGTCATGAAGCTCGGCGAGCAGCCCGCGCTGCATCACCGGACGGCCGGCCTGCAAGGTGGCGGCGAGATCGAGCCCGCCGAGCAGGCGATCATCGGAGATGGACGGCGGGAGCTTGCGAAGAACCGTCGTCGCCGGCGTCAGCTCGCGTAGCAGTTCGAGCCACTGCTCGCGCACCGGCCCCGCGCCTGCACGCAACAGCACTGACGCCGCCGCCGGATCGATCGCAGCCAGCGCGGCTGCGATCATCGCATCGGCCCAGATCGCGGCGCCGTCGCTCACGTTGCGAACAGCTCGTTGAGCGCGCGCTCGACCCGCACCGAGGAGCCGGAATCGTCGAGCGGATTGCGCCGCAGACGGTGCCGCAGCGCCATCGGCGCCACGGTCTTGAGATGGCCGTCATCGACCGCCTTCGCGCCATCGAGCGCGGCGGCGGCGCGCGCCGCTCGCATCAGGGTGAGCTCGCCACGCAGACCATCCGTGCCGAGCGCCATGCACAGCCGCGCCGCGTTTTCCAGCTCGCGGTCGGCGACCTTGACCGAGGCGATATGCTCGCGAGCGGCGAGGATGCGCTTGCGCTGCTTCGCCTCCTCCTTCTCCCAATGCGCGACGAAGGCTGCGGGATCGGTCTCGAACGCATCGCGGCGCTTGATCACCTCGATGCGCGTCGGCAGATCGGCGGGCGTCTTGACCTCGACCGAGAGCCCGAAGCGATCGAGCAATTGCGGTCGCAACTCGCCCTCCTCCGGATTGCCGGTGCCGACCAGCACGAGCCGCGCGGGATGACGGATGCTGAGACCGTCGCGCTCGACCACGTTCTCGCCTGATGCCGCGACGTCGAGCAGGAGATCGACGAGATGATCCTCGAGCAGATTGACCTCGTCGATATAGAGAAAGCCGCGATTGGCGCGCGCCAGCAGCCCCGGCTCGAACGATTTCTCGCCATGCGCCAGCGCACGCTCCAAATCGAGTGCGCCGACGACACGGTCCTCGGTCGCGCCGAGCGGCAGGTCGACCACCGGCACCGGCACCTGGTGTGCTTTGAGCCCGGCCGGCTTCTTCGCCTTGCCGCTCGGCTTGGATCGCGCGCGGCACTCCGCGCATTGCGCGGCGGCATCGGCCGGATCGCATTGGTAGGGACAGCCGACGACGGCGCTCATTGGCGGCAGCAATGCGGCAAGCGCACGCACCGCAGTGGACTTGCCAGCGCCGCGATCACCGAACGCCAGCACGCCGCCGACCTTCGGATCGACGGCGGCGATCATCAGCGCCAGCTTCATCTCGTCCTGGCCGACGATGGCCGCGAACGGAAAGGCGATCCCCATAGGCTTCCCTCTGCGCCGCGACGCGTAACGGTCGCGTTCGGCGCATGAGACCACAATCAGGGGCCGCTGTTCAACCCAAGAGGTTGCACGCGCTATCGCGCCAAACTCGGCAGATCGAGACCATTAACGTCGGCGCAGGCGATCGCATCCTCATAGCCGGCATCGGCGTGGCGCATCACGCCGGTGGCGGGATCGTTCCACAGCACGCGCTCCAGCCGCCGCGCGGCATCGGGCGTACCATCGGCCACGATCACCATGCCGGCATGCTGCGAATAGCCGATGCCGACGCCGCCGCCATGATGCAGCGACACCCAGGTCGCGCCGCTGGCGCAATTGAGCAGCGCATTCAGCAGCGGCCAGTCCGACACCGCATCCGAGCCGTCCTTCATCGCCTCGGTCTCGCGGTTCGGGCTCGCCACCGAGCCGGAATCGAGATGGTCGCGGCCGATCACGATCGGCGCCTTCACCTCGCCGCGCGCCACCATCTCGTTGAAGGCGAGCCCGAGGCGATGCCGGTCGCCGAGCCCGACCCAGCAGATCCGCGCCGGCAGGCCCTGGAACTTGATGCGTTGCCGCGCCATGTCGAGCCAATTGTGCAGGTGCTTGTTGTCCGGCAACAGCTCCTTGACCTTGGCGTCGGTCTTGTAGATGTCCTCGGGATCGCCCGACAAGGCGGCCCAGCGGAACGGGCCGATGCCGCGGCAGAACAGCGGGCGAATATAGGCCGGCACGAAGCCGGGGAAGTCGAACGCGTTGGCGAGGCCCATGTCCTTCGCCATCTGGCGGATGTTGTTGCCGTAGTCGAGCGTCGGAATGCCCATGGCGTGGAAATCCAGCATCGCCTGGACATGGCCGACCATCGAGGTCTTCGAGGCCTGCTCCACCGCCTTCGGGTCAGAGGCACGCTTCATCTCCCATTCGGCGAGCGTCCAGCCCTTGGGCAGATAGCCGTTGATCGGATCATGCGCGCTGGTCTGGTCGGTGACGATGTCCGGCCGCACGCCGCGACGCACGAGTTCCGGGAAGATCTCGGCGGCGTTGCCGAGCAGGCCGACCGACACCGCCTGCTTCGTCACCGCCGCTTCGGCCATCAGCGCCAGCGCCTCGTCGAGCGAGGCAGCCTGGCGGTCGAGATAGCCGGTGCGCAGCCGCATCTCGATGCGGCTCGGCTGGCATTCGACGGCCAGCATCGACGCGCCGGCCATCGTCGCCGCCAGCGGCTGCGCGCCGCCCATGCCGCCAAGGCCGGCGGTCAGGATCCATTTGCCGGCGAGATCGCCATGGTAGTGGCGACTGCCGACCTCGACGAAGGTCTCATAGGTGCCCTGCACGATGCCCTGGCTGCCGATATAGATCCAGGAGCCGGCCGTCATCTGGCCGTACATCATCAGGCCCATGCGATCGAGCGCGTTGAAGTGATCGAGCGTCGCCCAATGCGGCACGATGTTGGAATTGGCGATCAGCACGCGCGGCGCATCGGGGTGGGTCCGGAAGATGCCGACCGGCTTGCCGGACTGCACCACCAGGGTCTGGTCGGCTTCAAGCTTGCGTAGCGAGGCGACGATGCGATCAAAACTGTCCCAGTCGCGCGCGGCGCGGCCGATGCCGCCATAGACGATCAGCTCGCTCGGCTTCTCGGCGACATCGGGATCGAGATTGTTCATCAGCATGCGCAGCGGCGCTTCGGTGAGCCAGCTCTTGGCGCTGATGTCGCTGCCATGGGGGGCGCGGATCACCCGTTCATTGTCCAGGCGTCGGTTCATGGGTCCCTCTCATCCAAGCTTGGGAAATGGGTCGCGTCCGAGTGCGTCACGCGCTGCGTCAGCCAGCACACCGCCCGCCACGATCGCCGCCGCCTTCGCAAGGTCATCGGCCATGTAGCGGTCGTTCTCCAATGCCGGCACATGGACGCGCAGCGCGCCGATGACGGCCGAGAGCGCGGCGCTGGTGCCATGCTGCACACGCAGCTCGATGCCTTGCGCAGCAACCAGCAGTTCGATGCCGATGATGTGGGCGAGATTATCGGCCATGTCGTGCAGCCGCCGCGCGGCATGGGCGGCCATCGAAACGTGGTCTTCCTGGTTGGCACTGGTCGGCGTCGAGTCGATCGAGCAGGGCAGCGCGCGCTGCTTGTTCTCGGCGAACAAGGCCGCGGCGGTCACCTCGGCGATCATGAAGCCGGAGTTCAGGCCCGGCTGCGGGGTGAGGAACGGCGGCAGACCGAAATTGAGCGCGGGGTCGACCAAGGTCGCGATGCGCCGTTCGCTGATCGCGCCGAGCTCGGACAGCGCCAGCGCGATCTGGTCCGCGGCGAACGCCACCGGCTCGGCGTGAAAATTGCCGCCAGAGATGATCTCGCCGGTCACGACCAGCACCAGCGGGTTATCCGTGACTGCATTGGCCTCGGTCACCAATGTCCGTGCCGTCTGGGTCAGCAGATCGAGCGCGGCGCCCGCGACCTGCGGCTGGCAGCGCAGGCAATACGGATCCTGCACGCGTTCGTCGCCTTCGAGATGCGACAGGCGGATGGCGCTGCCGTCGAGCAGCTCGGTCAGGACGCGGCCGGCCGCGATCTGCCCGGGATGGCCGCGCAGCGCCTGAATCTCGGGACGGAACGGCGCAGTCGAAGCCATCGCGGCATCGACCGACAGCGCGCCGGTGACCAGCGCAGCCTTGAGCAGATCATGGGCACGCAACAGTCCGGCGAGCGCGTAGGCGGTCGAGAACTGCGTGCCGTTGATCAGCGCGAGCCCCTCCTTCGGTCCGAGCGTGACCGGCGCGAGACCCGCGTGCGCCAGCGCCTCGCGGCCCGGCACCAGCCGCCCATCGACGAAGGCCTGGCCTTCGCCGATCATCACCGCCGTCATATGCGCGAGCGGCGCGAGATCGCCGGACGCGCCGACCGAACCCTGCTGCGGCACGAACGGACACACGCCCCGCGCCAGCATCGCCTGCAACTGTTCGATGATCTCACGGCGGACTCCCGAGGCGCCGCGGCCGAGCGAGATGATTTTCAGCGCCATCATCAGCCGAACGACGGCCTCGGGGGTCACAGGACCGACGCCGCAGCAATGCGAGAGGATCAGATTGCGCTGCAGCTGCGCGGTCTGGTCCGGCGGAATACGTTTCGACGCCAGCTTGCCGAAGCCGGTATTGATGCCATAGACCGGCTCGGCCCCCTGCGCCGCCTTGGCGACGATCGCCGCCGCGGCTTCGACATCAGGCCAATAAGAAGGGTCGAGCTCGAGCGTTGCGCCCGCATAAACGCGCGCGAGATCATCCAGGCTGACGCGGCCGGGCGCCGCAATGATCGTGCTCATCGACCTCTCCAGACACGCTGATGCAGGGGATTGAAGCCCATGCGGTAGACCAGCTCCGCAGGGCGATTGATGTCCCAGATCGCGAGGTCACACCATTTGCCGGCGTCGAGCGTGCCAGTCTCCGCCAGGACGCCAAGCGCGCGGGCGCCCTCGCGCGTCACGCCGGCCAGACATTCGTCGACGGTCATGCGGAACAGGGTTGCCGCCATGTTCATGGTCAGCAGCAGCGAGGTCAGCGGCGATGAGCCGGGATTGCAGTCGGTCGCCAGCGCCAGCTTCACGCCATGCTTGCGAAACAGCTCGACCGGCGGCTTCTGTGTCTCGCGAATGAAGTAGAAGGCGCCGGGCAGCAGCACGGCCACCGTCTCCGCACGCGCCATCGCAGCGGCACCAGCTTCGTCGGTGTGCTCAAGATGATCGGCCGAGAGCGCACCGAACTCGGCGGCGAGCGCAGCACCCCCGAGATTGGAGAGCTGGTCGGCATGCAGCTTGACCGGCAGGCCGAGCGCCTTGGCCGCAGCAAACACGCGCGACGTCTGTGCCGCGGAGAACGCGATGTTTTCCATGAACGCATCGACGGCATCGGCAAGGCCGGATTGCGCCACCGCCGGCAGCATCTCGTCGCAGACGCGATCGATGTAGCGCTCCTTGTCGCCATCGGCTTCGACCGGCAGCGCATGGGCGCCGAGAAAGCTGGTGCGGACGCTGACGGCCCGGCGGACGCCGAGGGCGCGGGCTGCGGATAATTGTCGCAGCTCGGTGGCGGTCTCAAGCCCATAGCCGGACTTGATCTCGATCGTGGTGACGCCCTCGGCAAGCAACGCATCGAGCCGCGGCAACGCGCCCGTCACCAGCTCATTCTCATCGGCGGCACGCGTCGCCGCCACCGTCGAGACGATGCCGCCGCCGGCGCGCGCGATCTCCTCGTAGCTGGCGCCCGCGAGCCGCAATTCGAACTCATGGGCGCGATCGCCGCCATAGACCAGATGCGTATGACAGTCGATCAGGCCGGGCGTGATCCAGCGCCCCGCGCAGTCGATGCGTTCAGGCGCATCGCCATCCGCAGCGAAATCCGAACGGGGACCGGCAAAAGCGATGCGACCGTCGCGCGCCGCCACCACGCCCTGCTCGATCACCCCGAGGCCCGGCTGCCCCTCGCGCAACGTGGCGAGCCGCGCATTGTGCCAGATCCGATCGAAACGCTCGGCCATGCTGTCCCTCCCACCTTCACGAAAGCTTGACGGGCAATATGTCTATACATAAACTCGCCTCCGCCGTCCTGTCCAGCGGGCTTTCGATCATGGCGTCACTGCACTTTGCATCCGCGCTTCTGCCCACGGGATGGGCCGACGACGTGCAGATCGTCGTCAGCGACGGTACGATCACGTCAGTCACCGAAGGCGTGCCTCCGACCTCCGATGACGAGCAACATGAGGTCGCGATCCCCGGCATCGCCAGCCTGCACAGCCATGCGTTCCAGCGGGGCATGGCCGGCCTTGCCGAGATCAGCGGCCATTCCACCGATACGTTCTGGACGTGGCGCGAGACGATGTACCGCTTCGCCCTGTCGATGCGCCCGGAGGACGTCGAGGCGGTCGCGACCTTGCTCTATATCGAGATGCTCGAGCGCGGTTTTACGCGGGTCGGCGAATTCCACTATCTGCATCACGATCGCGACGGGACGCCTTACGCCGATGTCGCCGAGATGGCGGTGCGCATCGCCGCGGCAGCCCAAACATCCGGCATCGGCCTGACCCTGCTGCCGAGCTTCTACGCGCATGGCGGCTTCGGCGGCGCACCTCCGCATGACGGCCAGCGGCGCTTCATCTGTAATGTCGATCAGTTTGCGAGATTGCTGACGGACTCCCGCAAGGCGATCAGCTCGCTGGCTGGCGCCAATCTCGGCATCGCGCCGCACAGCCTGCGCGCCGTCGCGCCGGATGAGTTGACCGCACTGCTGCCGCTCGCTGACGGCGGCCCCGTCCACATTCACGCCGCCGAACAAGTCAAGGAGGTCGAGGACTGCCTCGCCTGGTCCGGCCAGCGTCCCGTGCAATGGCTACTCGATCATCACGACGTCAATCATCGCTGGTGCCTGATCCATGCGACGCATATGACGGCGGACGAAACAGCGACGCTCGCACGGAGCGGCGCGACGGCCGGCCTTTGCCCGGTCACCGAAGCCAGCCTTGGCGACGGCATCTTCCCAGCGCGCGACTATCTGCGCGCGCGTGGGCGTATTGGCGTCGGCACGGACTCCAACGTGCTGGTCGGCGTGAGCGACGAGTTGCGCCAGCTCGAATACGGCCAGCGGCTGACGCATCGCGAGCGCAACGTGCTGACGTCAGGCCCGGAGGCGTCGACAGGCCGGACGCTGTTTGACGCCGCTCTCGCTGGCGGCGCGCAGGCGCTCGCACAATCCGTCGCTGGGCTGCAGGTGGGCGGCCGTGCCGATATCGTCACGCTCGATCTGTCGCATCCTTCGCTCGCGGGGCGAACGCAGGATGCGCTGCTCGACGGCTGGATCTTCGCGACGGCGTACGATGCGATCGACTGTGTCTGGGCCGGCGGCGCCAAGGTTGTCCAGGGAGGCCATCATCGTTCGCGCGAGGCGGCCCGGCGCGGCTTCAACACGGCCCTGCGGAGGCTGCTCGCATGAGCCTCGCGGAGGACCGCGCCAAGCCGGGAGCGGGCACGCTCTACAAGACGATCCGGCAGGACATCGAGCGCCGCATCCTCACCGGCGAATGGCCGCCCGGCCATCGCATTCCGTTCGAGCACGAGATCATGGCGCGCTATGGTTGCTCGCGCATGACCGTCAACAAGGCGCTGTCGGAGCTCGCGCAGGCCGACCTGATCGAACGCCGCCGCCGCGCCGGCAGCTTCGTGCGACGGCCGCAATTCCTGTCGGCGGTGTTGAAAATCCCCGACATCCGTGCCGAGATCGGCGCGCTCGGCCGCACCTATGGCTATCAGCTGATCTCCTCGATGCGTCGCGCCGCCAACGCCGGCGATCGCGAGCGGCTCGGCGTCAAGAAGCCGTGCAAGGTGATCGCGATCCGCTGCCGCCACAGCGCCGACAATCTCCCATTCGCGATCGAGGACCGGCTGATCGATCTGGACGCGGTGCCCGACGCGGCCAAGGCCGACTTCAAGGTCGATCCGCCCGGCTCCTGGCTCCTGCATCACGTGCCTTGGACGGAAGCGGAGCATGCGATCAGCGCCATCGTCGCCGACGAGGCGATCGCCCAGGGTCTTGGCATCGCGGTGGGCGCACCGTGCCTGGTCATCGAGCGCCACACCTGGCGCCAAGGTCGGCCGCTCACGGCTGTCAGGCTGATCTATCCCGGCGAGCAGCACCGGCTGGTGGCGCGATTCAGGGGCAGCGAATGACCGCAACATGCACGCCGGATCTGAGCACGAGATTTGCAAGCAAGCCGTCAGCTCTTGCAGAGACATGCGGTCATCGCGAGCGACCGCAGACCACTCCGCAACTTCTTTCAACAGCAAAGGATGATGACGATGCGTAGATTTAAGCTCCTCGCCGTAACGGCCGCCCTCCTGGCCTCGACCACAGCGTTTGCTGACGACGTCAAGGTCGGCATCGGCATTTCCGGCTGGACCGGCTTCGCGCCGCTGACGCTCGCCAAGGAAGCGGGCATCTTCAAGAAGAACGGGCTCGACGTCACCATCAAGAAGATCCCGCAGAAGGACCGTCACCTCGCAATTGCTGCCGGCGACGTGCAGTGCGCCGCGACCACGGTCGAGACCTGGATCTCCTGGAACGCCAACGGCGTCGCCACCAAGCAGATCTTCCAGCTCGACAAGAGCTACGGCGCCGACGGCATGGCCGTGCGCAACGACATCGCCTCGATCAAGGACCTGAAGGGCAAGACGGTCGCGGCGTCGGCACCCGGCACCTCGCCCTATTTCGGGCTGGCCTGGATGCTCAAGAAGAACGGTCTCACCGTCAAGGACGTCACGATCGTGAACCTGGAGCCGGCGGCGGCCGCGCAGGCCTTCGTCTCCGGCCAGAACGATGCGGCCATGACCTACGAGCCATATCTGTCGACGGTGCGCGCCGCGCCGGACAAGGGCAAGATCATCGCCACCACGCTCGATTATCCGATGGTGATGGATACGTTCGGCTGCACGCCGAAATTCCTCTCCGAGAACCCGAAGGCCGCCAAGGCGCTCGCCGACAGCTATTACGAGGCACTCAACCTGATCGCCAAGGACCAGGCCAAGGCCTATGAGATCATGGGCGCCGACGTGAAGCAGACGGCCGAGCAGTTCGGCAACTCCGCCAAATATCTGCGCTGGCAGGATAAGGCCGCGAGCCAGAAGTTCTTCGAGACCGAGTTCAAGACCTTCAACAAGGACGCGGCGGAGCTCCTGCTCGAGGTCGGCATCATCAAGCAGATCCCGAACGTCGAGGATCTCTATGATGCGAGCTTCATCAAGTAGCCGCGAAATTTGCTCTTTGTAGAGTCGTCATTGCGAGCGAAGCGAAGCAATCCAGGGCTCGGGATGCGGCTCTGGATTGCTTCGTCGCTTCGCTCCTCGCAATGACGGTGTTGATACGTTCTGCGCAAAACTGCGTCCGCCTGCTCTGAAGCACGTCTGTTCGAACGACCTGCACTAGCCCACGAAAGCCCTTCTCCGTGATCCGACCTCTCGATCCCGTCAGCGCCAGATCAAGAACGGCGCTCGGCCTTGCCTTCTTCGTCGTGTTCGTCGCGGCATGGTCGCTGGCGACGTTCGGCGGCTACGTGCCGAAAACATTCCTGGCTGATCCCGTGACGATGCTGCGCGAAGGCTGGGACCTGCTCGTCAAGTTCGGCTTCCTCTATGATATCGGCATGACCGTGTGGCGCGTCGTCGGCGGCTTCGTGCTCGCTTCCGTGATCGCCGTCCCGCTCGGGCTCTTGATGGGAGCCTACAAGCCGATCGAGGCGTTTCTCGAACCGTTCGTCTCCTTCGCGCGCTATCTGCCCGCCTCCGCCTTCATTCCCCTGCTGATTCTCTGGGCCGGGATCGGCGAGTTGCAGAAGCTGTTGATCATCTTCATCGGATCGGTGTTCCAGATCATCCTGATGATCACCGTCACGGTCGGCAATACGCGGCGCGATCTGGTCGAGGCCGCCTACACGCTCGGCGCCAGCGACCGCGGCATCATCGGCCGCGTGCTGCTGCCTTCCGCGGCGCCCGACATCGCCGAGATCCTGCGGCTGGTGCTCGGCTGGGCCTGGACCTATGTCATCGTCGCCGAGCTGATCGGCTCGTCCTCGGGCATCGGCCACATGATCACCGACAGCCAGGCGCTGCTTAACACCGGACAGATCATCTTCGGCATCATCGTGATCGGCTTGATCGGGCTGATCTCGGATTTCCTGTTCAAGGCGTTCAACGCCTGGCTGTTCCCCTGGAAGCTCGCATGACCACGCTCGTCATTGATCAGGTCACCCGCATTTTCCCGGCCCGCCAGGGCCACGCGCCGACGCGCGCGCTGGAGCCGGTCGCGCTCACCATCGGCAACAATGATTTCGTCACCATCCTCGGTCCCTCCGGCTGCGGCAAGTCGACATTGCTGCGCATCGTCGCCGGCCTCGATCATCCGACCAGCGGCAAGGTGCGGCTCGACGGTCGCGAGGTCACCGGTCCCGGCGCCGATCGCGGCATGGTGTTCCAGTCCTACACGCTGTTTCCCTGGCTCACCGTGCGCGAGAACATCGCCTTCGGCCTGCGCGAACGCGGCATGCCGGAAGACAAGCGCAACGCGGTCGCCGACCGTTTCATCCAGCAGATTGGGCTGAACGGCTTCGAGAACCACTGGCCGAAGCAGTTGTCCGGCGGCATGCAGCAGCGCTGCGCCATTGCGCGTGCGCTCGCCAATGATCCCAAGATCCTGCTGCTCGACGAGCCGTTCGGCGCGCTCGACAACCAGACCCGTGTGCTGATGCAGGAGATGCTGCTCGGAATCTGGGAGCGCGACCAGAAGACGGTGCTGTTCGTCACCCACGACATCGAGGAGGCGATCTTCCTCGGCAGCCGCGTGCTGGTGATGAGCGCGCGGCCTGGCCGTATCAAGGCCGATATCAAGATCGCGCTGCCGCATCCGCGCTCCTACAAGATCAAGACCTCGCCGGAGTTCGTCGCGCTTAAGGAGCGCCTGGTCGAGGAGATCCGCGCCGAGGCATTGAAGGTCGCGTCGGAAGCGTGAGGGAGGGTGTCGAACAGGCGGAGCTTGCAGAGAGACACCCCTCACCCGAGCCAATACGCCGTTCTGTCCTGCATGCCCTCTCCCCTTGCGGGAGAGGGCATTGCCGGCCCATCCGCGAACTCGCTTGAGTGAGGGGGTCTCTCTCCGCGGACAAGGCTCGTAGACACGTAGCCGCCCTCCAAACTGGTTGCATCAGTCGGAGCGCTATCTCCCGACGCCACCGCTGATCCGCTTCAGCCATGGCACCAGGTGAAACGCGCTCATCAGCAGATACATCACCGTCATGCTGCTAAGCGGCGCGCCGGCCGGCATCGCGGAGCAGATGGCATCGCTCCGCCCGTCGCGGGCCATGGCATTCAGCACCGCCATCAACGCGAAGGTCGGCGCCGCGGCAAAGCGCAGACCCGTAGCGATGTCGGGCATCACGCGTTTGGTGGAAGCGAGGAACGCCATGGCTTGGCTCCGTGATGTCAGCGTGCGTCGTATTCGTCGCGGCGGCGCCACCACACGCCCTGCTCGTTGCGGCCTTTCGGCGCACGGTCGAGCCACTGATAGGCGCCCCACAGACCATCGAGACCGCGGGCATAGGCCGAATAGGTGTGATAGACGACGCCGTCGTCGAGAATGAATGCGCTCATGCCCGGCCGGTCGCGCATGAAGGTGGCGCCGTCGGTGCCCGCCGTGGCGGCGATCTCGGCCACCATCGGCGGAACGTCGCCGGCCCCGAGCGGCGGGCTGGTGCGATAATTGTATTCGGTCCCGCCCTGGCGCTGCTGCTCCTCGGTCACGGCGACGTTGAAGTCGAAGTTGAAATCACTGCTCGCCGACGACGCCCAGGGAAAGCTCCAGCCCATCCGGGTCTGATAGGCCTTCAGCTTGGCCAGAGGCGCGCGCGAGACCGCCCACAGCATCACGTCGTGATGAGCGAGGTGGACCTGAAAGCCATTGAACCCATCGGCGATCATCGAGCAGGACGGACAACCGGCCTGGAAGTCTGGCCCGAACATGAAGTGATAGACGAGCAGCTGCGAGCGTCCCTTGAACAGGTCGGGGAGCGACGCTGGGCCATCCTCGGTGTCGAAGCGATAGCTCTTGTCGACGCGCACCCAGGGCAGAGCCTGACGGCGCTGCGCCAGCTCATCGCCGCGGCGCGTGAATTCCTTTTCTGCTGCGAGCAGGTCGAGGCGGGCCTTCAGCCAGTCTTCGCGAGTTCCTGTGAGATGCATGGTCATGTCTGTGATCCTTTGCGTGTTGACCGCGACTGAGACTAGGATCGGCGCGGGAGAACCAGGGAGTGACAAGTTTGGCGGGATTTGCATGGACTCGCTGATCTCGGCGGCAGCGCAGGCGCTCGCCGCCGGCGATCCGCTCGGTGCGCTGAACCGCGTCGCATTGCGCGATGATCCGCCGGCGCTGGCGCTGCGCGGCATCGCGATGGCCCGGCTCGGCGATGTCGTGCGGGCGAAGGCGCTGCTGCGGCAAGCGGCGCGAAGCTTCGGCGCCAAGGCGGCCGTGGCGCGCGCCCGCTGTGCCCTCGCCGAAGCGGAGATCGCGCTCGCGGCGCGGGATCTGTCATGGCCGACCAAGGCGCTCGCGGAGGCGCGCGACACCTTGGCGCAGCACGGCGACCGCATCAATGCCGCCTATGCGCGCAGCCTCGAAATCCGCCGCATGGTGCTCATCGGTCAGCTCGACGAGGCCGAGCGCGGACTGGCCGATCTCGATCCCTCGCCCCTGCTGCCGGCGGCCCGCACGATCTACGAGCTGATCGTCGCCGGATTGGCACTGCGCCGTCTGCAGACCAAGGCCGCGCAAGCGGCGCTGGAGCGCGCCGCCCGCATGGCGCGGCAGGCTCATAGTCCGGAGCTGCTGGTGGAGGTCGAACGGCTGGCGACCACCCTATCCGCACCGGCGGCACGCCTGATCCAACCAGGCCGGGACAGACGGCTGCTGCTCGACGAGGTCGAGGCGCTGTTCCGGTCAGACGAGCTGATTGTCGATGCCTGCCGGCTGGCCGTACGCAAAGGCAACCATGTCGTGCCGCTGACGCGGCGTCCGGTGTTGTTTGTCCTCGCCCGCCAACTGGCGGAACGAGCGCCCGATGATGTGCCGCGGTCGGTGCTGATCTCCGCCGCTTTCCGCGGCAAGCAGGCGGACGAGTCGCACCGCGCGCGGCTGCGCGTCGAGATCGGGCGCCTGCGTCACCTGCTCAAGGGCATGGCCGAGATCAAGGCCACCCGCGACGGCTTCGCCTTGGCGTCCTGCGATGGCCGCGACGTCGTGGTGCTTGCGCAGCCGATCGAAGACGAGAATGCCGCCGTGCTGGCCTGCCTCGCCGACGGCGAGGCGTGGTCAAGCTCGGGCCTGGCGCTCGCGCTCGGTGCCAGTCAGCGCACGGTGCAGCGCGCGCTCGACGCCCTCGCCGTGTCGGGCAAGGTGCAATCCTTCGGCCGCGGCCGCGCGCAACGCTGGACATGCCCGGTGGTCCCGGAATTCGCGACCAGCTTGTTACTCCCCGCCTGGTCCTCGCTGGATTAGCGTCACGCTGTCACAACAAGGGATGCACCACCGCCATGAGACGAGCCCCCGCCGAGATCCTCCGCGAATACGGCCCCTTCGAGGGCGACCAAGTCGCCGGCGTCACCCATGACGGACGGCAGGTGTGGATTGCGACCGGCGCCAGCATCAAGGCGTTCGACCCTGCCGATGGCGAGGTGAAGCGGTCGTTCGACATCGCCGCTCATGCAGGGACCGCCTTTGACGGCAAGCATCTGTATCAGATCGCGGAAGCGCATATTCAGAAGGTCGATCCAGACAGCGGCGAGGTGATCTCGACCATTCCGGCGCCGGCAGCAGGCGGAGATTCCGGCCTCGCCTGGGCGGAGGGCTCGCTCTGGGTCGGCGCCTATCGCGATCGCAAGATCCATCAGATCGATCCGGCGACGGGGCGGATCCTGCGCAGCATCCCCTGCACGCGCTTTGTCACCGGCGTCACCTGGGTCGATGGCGAGCTCTGGCATGGCACCTGGGAGGATGATGTCAGCGACATCAGACGGATCGATCCGGCGAGCGGCGAGGTGCTCGAGCAGCTGGACATGCCCGCGGGCACCGGCGTCTCGGGGATGGAGGCCGATGGCGGCGAGACGCTGTATTGCGGCGGCGGTCGCAGCGGCAAGGTGCGCGCGATCAGACGTCCGAAGCGGCCCGCCGGCTGAGCACGAGCGCGCCTTGGATCACCTGCGAGGACAAGCCAAATCGCGGGCTGCTATTTCGCGAGCGACGTGTAGGCCGCCTTGCGGAAATTGGCATTAGCTTCTTCGCGCGTCTGCAGCTGCTGACCGCCACCACCGCCAACCGGCTTGGTCGGCGTGATCACCGAGAACAGGACGAAGCCGCCGGCCTTGCGCGGAAAGATGAAATATTCGGAGACATCGGACTTCTCGCTGTCCTCGCAGGAGGACATGCCGCGGAACACCACCGCGCTGTCGACCAGCTCACTGTTGCGCGCGGAAATGAACTTGCCCTTGCAATCGCGCGCATCGTTGCCGACGATCGTGGCGGCCACCTCCAGCCCGTCGAGATTGGGCTCCGGCGGTACGATCTTCACAAATCCGGTCGCATTATCGGCCTTCCACGCCACGCCGCCGGATGTCAACCAGACCGGCCTTTCGCCGCCGCCGAGGATGGCCGGATGCGATAGGGCCGCCTTCAGAATGAAGTTGGAGGCGATCTGCATCGCTTCCAACTGCAGCTCGGGAGAGTCGCCCCGCGGCCGCGACGGCTGGACGGCCGCCGGCGCGCTTGGCACCGCCGCCGCCTGCTGTATCGCCGGGCGCTGCGCCGATGGCGCATTGGGTTGAATGTTGAAGTTGGTCGCGGCGGCCAGCCCCCCGGCATTGATGATGCGCACACAATTGGCGAGCGAGGGCAGCAGCACAGCGGTGCCGTTCAGATTGAATTGGAACAGATTGCCTTGGGCGAACGCCGACATCGTCCGCGCGGCGCGGAACGCTTTGATCAGGCTGGAATCGTTGGGCATCGGCACGACGACCATCGTGGTCGACCACACCGCACCTTCGACATTGTACGACGTCCGGCCATCGAAGCTCAACACGATCGGAAACTTCTGCCCCTGCGACAGTGACCAGCTCGGGTGGATGAAGGCGAGCGCCCAATTGAAATTTGGCAGAGCGAGAACACCGAAGTTGATGCCGCTCTTGTAGCTGGCCGATGCGACGCAACTGGTGAACTGCCCGGTGTTGTCGTCCGTGAAGGCCCCGCCCGACCATCCGGCGACGGAGATCGAGCCGTAGGGTCCTTTGGCATTTACCGGCGCGCTGAGCAAAGGCAGGCTGAGCAGAGCAGCGATGACTAGAGCCGCGACGAGTAAAGCCCGGATGAGTAAAGGCCGCATGAGTAGACGCCTGATGAGCAGGGGCATGCCGAACGCAAGCGCGTGAAGCGCGAAAACCGAACGCAATCTCGCAACGATTGCACACTGTGTCGTCATTTCACGCCCCCTTTTCCGCCGCATTGTTCCAGTTTCCGCGACTACGTCAAGTAGTGCGTAAAATTGATTATCACCTCAACGAGACAGATCTGGCGTCGATCGGGCCGGATCAACACAACATGTCGCATGTGATCATCCACAGCCCTTCATGGGAGCGTCATCGAACTTCGTTAGCGCTCACAGGGTCTCGAAGAAGGATCATGCCATGTCCGCCACGCTGCCCGTTCTCGGCGCCGCCCTCTCCGTCAAATCCATTCCGACCCACACCGACTGGCTGCTCGAGCGGCAGCGTGATCTCGAGATCCAGGATTTCTTCCGCGCCGACCTGCTCGACAGCGACTGGCGCAGCACCGCCAAGGAGATCAAGTCGATGCTGTCAGGCCATACCGGCCGGCTCGGCATCCACGGTCCGTTCTGGGGCTTCAAGATCGACAGCCACGATCCGATGATCCGCCGCGCCGTCACCAAGCGGCTGCTGCAGGGGCTGGAAGTCGCCGAGTTCCTGGGCGCCACGCAGATGGTGATCCACTCGCCCTACACGACCTGGGACTACAACAATATCGACATGCTGCCGGACAATCGCGAGGGCCTGATCGAGCGTGTCAGGGCGACGCTCTCGGACGTCATCGCCTCGGCCGAGCAGGCGAATTGCGAGATCGTGATCGAGAACATCGAGGACAAGGATCCCTCCGATCGTGTCGCGCTCGCGACGGCGCTGGGCAGCAGCAAGGTACGGGTGTCGCTCGATACCGGTCACGCCAACTACGCGCATCATTCCACTGGCGCGCCGCCGGTCGACTATTATGTCGACGCTGCCGGCGACATGCTGACCCACGTCCATCTGCAGGACACCGACGGTTATGCCGACCGCCATTGGGCACCGGGCGAAGGCAATATCCGCTGGATCGGCGTATTCCGCGCGCTGGCGAAGCTCTCCTCCAATCCGCGCCTGATCCTCGAACTGCGCAACCACGATCACGTCAAGGCCGGCGCCGCCTATCTCGCCTCGCTCGGTGTCGCGCAATAAGTCCGCCTCTTTCGCAAAGTCGACAACCTCAAGAGAGATTGCCATGACCAAGCTCACCCGCCGTGGCCTGCTCGGCGCCGGCGCCGCGATCGGCGGCAGCTTCATCCTGCCGCGCGTGTCGATCGCGCAGGCCGACAATCGCCCCTCGGTCACCATCGCCGTGCAGAAGGTGACGAACTCCAACGTGCTCGACGTGCTGCGCGAGCAGTCCAATGTCGGCGAGCGGGTGTTCTACTCGTCGCTGTGGGAGAGCCTGATCTCGAAGAACTTCCGCGGCAATCTCGAAGCCGTCCCCGGCCTTGCCACCGAGTGGAAGCGCATCGACGACCAGACCGTCGAGCTGAAGCTGCGCCAGGGCGTCAAGTTCCACAATGGCGACGAGATGACGTCCGAGGACGTCGTGTTCTCGTTCAGCCGCGAGCGCATGTTCGGCGACAGCGAGGCCAAGAGCCGCACCACCATCAAGGCGTTCGAGAAGATCCCGACGCCGCGCCCCGGCAAGGAGCTGCCGCCGGACGTGATCGGCGTCGCCCGCCGGATGTGGCCGGATCTCGTTCGCGTCGACGCGGTGGACAAATATACCGTCCGCTTCGTCAACGCGACGCCGGACGTGACCATCGAAGGCCGCCTGATGCGCTACGGCTCCGACATCATGAGCCGGCGCGGCTGGGAGGAAGCGGCGAGCTATCTCGATTGGGCGCGCAAGCCGATCACGACAGGCCCCTACAAGATCGTCGAATTCAAGCCGGACGTGTCGCTGACGCTGGAAGCGCATGACGAATATTGGGGCGGTCGCCCGCCGCTGAAGCGCATCCGCTTCGTCGAGGTGCCGGAGGTCGCAAGCCGCATCAACGGGTTGCTGTCGGGCGAATATCAGTTCGCCTGCGATATCCCGCCGGACCAGATCGCCGGCATCGAGAAGAACGCGGCGTTCGAGGTGCAGGGCGGCACCATCCTCAATCACCGCCTGACCGTGTTCGACAAGAACCATCCGCAGCTCGCCAATCCGCTGGTGCGCCGCGCCTTCACCCATGCGATCGACCGCCAGGCGATCGTCGACAGCCTGTGGGCCGGCCGCACCCGCGTGCCGAAGGGCCTGCAATGGGAGTTCTACGGCGACATGTTCATCGCCGATTGGAGCGTGCCGGCGTTTGATCCGAAGCTGGCGCAGGACCTGCTCAAGCAGGCCGGCTACAAGGGCGATCCGATCCCCTACCGCCTGCTCAACAACTACTACACCAACCAGGTCGCGACCGCGCAGGTGCTGGTCGAGATGTGGCAGGCGGTCGGCTTGAACGTGCAGATTGAGACCAAGGAGAACTGGTCGCAGATCCTCGAGCGCGCCCCCACCCGCGCGGTGCGCGACTGGTCGAATTCGGCGGCGTTCAACGATCCAGTCTCCTCGCTCGTGGCCCAGCACGGTCCGAACGGCCAGCAGCAGCAGGTCGGCGAGTGGAGCAATGCGGAGCTGAACAAGCTGTCGGAGTTCCTGGAGACCTCGACCGACCGCGAGGCGCGCAAGAAGGCGTTCCGCCGCATGCTGGAGATCGCCGAGCGCGAGGACCCAGCCTACACGGTGCTGCACCAGAACGCGACCTTCACCGCCAAGCCGAAGTCGATCAAGTGGAAGGCCTCGCCGGCCTTCGCGATGGACTTCCGCACCGGCAACTACGGAGTCTGATGCCGTGGCGCCGCTGGTCCGCATCTCCGGCCTGAAAGTCGCCTTCGACGGCACGCCTGTGCTGCATGGCATCGATCTCGACATCGGCAAGGGCGAGGCGGTCGGCCTCGTCGGCGAGTCCGGATCCGGCAAGTCGGTGACCTGGCTCGCGGCGCTCGGCCTGCTGCCGGCGAAGGCGAAGGTGGCGGGCTCGGTGCAGCTCGACGGCCGCGAGCTGCTCGGCGCGCCCGGCGCGGTGCTCGACCAGGTGCGTGGCCGGCGCATCGCGATGATCTTCCAGGATCCCGCCAGCGCGCTCAATCCGGTGCTCACCATCCGCCGTCAATTGTGTGAGAGCCTCGCTTTGCATCGCGCCCTCCACGGCGAAGCCGCGCGCATTGAGGCGCTGCGGCTGCTCGATCTCGTCGGCATTCCCGACGCGGCGCGGCGGCTATCGGCCTATCCGCACGAATTCTCCGGCGGCCAGGTGCAGCGGATCATGATCGCGATGGCGCTGGCCGGTCAGCCGGACCTCTTGATCGCCGACGAGCCGACCACCGCGCTCGACGCCACCATCCAGGCGCAGATCCTGGATCTGCTGTCCGCCGTGCGCCGCGAGTTCAACATGGCGATGGTGCTGATCAGTCATGACCTCGGCGTTGTCGCCGAGAATTGCGACCGGGTCTGCGTGATGTATGCCGGCCGCATCGTCGAGCGCGCACCCGCCACGCGGCTGTTCGACGATCCCTGGCACCCTTACGCGCAAGGCCTGATCCGCGCGCTGCCGCCGCTGGATGGCGCGCGGCGACGGCTGCAGGCGATTCCCGGCACCGTGCCCGATCCGCGCACGCTGCCGAGCGGCTGCGCCTTCGCGCCGCGCTGCCATCATGCCGGCGATGACTGCCACGCCGGCGTGCCGCCGCTGGCGCCCTCCGAGCAGGACCGCGCGGTGGCCTGCCTGCGGCCGCAACGGCTGCCGGTGGAGCTCGCCGCCGAATGACAACGCCGCTGGTCGAGGTCCAGGCGATCTCGCGCACCTATCGGATGCGGTCCGGCCTGTTCGGGCGGCCCATCTCCGTCCGTGCCGTCGACAATTTGAGCTTCTCGATTCAAAAAGGCGAGACGCTCGGCATCGTCGGCGAATCCGGCTCCGGCAAATCCACCACTGGACGCATGGTGCTCGGACTCGAGCCACCTGACCAAGGCAGCGTGCACTTCGATGGTGCGCCGATCGCTGCACCGGGCACAGCCGCCTGGCGCGCGCAACGCGCGCGCATGCAGATGATCTTCCAGGACCCGCTCGGCGCGCTCGATCGAAGGCTTGCCGCCGCCGCGCAGATCCGCGAGCCGCTCGACATCCACAACATCGGCACCAAGGCCGAGCGCGACGCGCGCGTGCACGAGCTGTTGCGATCCGTCGATCTCAACGACAGCCATGGCGCGCGCTATCCCGGCGCCCTCTCCGGCGGCCAGCGCCAGCGCATCGTGCTGGCGCGCGCGCTGGCGACGAAACCCGACTTCCTCGTCTGCGACGAGCCGGTGAGCGCGCTCGACGTCTCGATCCAGGCGCAGGTGGTCAACCTGCTGATCGATCTGCAGGCGCGGCTCGGACTGACCATGTTGTTCATCAGCCATGACCTGCGCGTCATCCGGCAGATCAGCAGCAAGGTCGCCGTGATGTATCTCGGCCGCATCGTCGAGTTCGGCGATGCCGATGATCTGTTCGCGCGGCCGCAGCATCCTTATACGCAGGCGCTGGTGTCAGCCTCGCCGGCGCCCGGCCGGCGCAGCTCGAACCGCATCGTGCTGACAGGCGATCCGCCCAATCCGGCCGCGCGGCCGTCCGGCTGCGCCTTCCATCCGCGCTGCCGCCACGCGACGGCGCGCTGCGCCGTCGAGGTGCCGCAGCTCACCGCGCTGGATCCGCAGCGACAGGTGGCGTGCCATCTCGTGGCGGGTGCGTCGTCGCAAGCCCAGGACGCCGCGTGATGCTCCGCTTCTTCGCGATCCGCTTTGCGCGCGCGCTGCTGACGATCGCGCTGGTCGTCACCTTCGCCTTCATCGTGCTCAGGCTCTCCGGCGATCCCGCGCTGATGATCATGGGACCTGAAGCGCCGCCCGAGGTGATCGAGGCGTTCCGCAAGGCCTGGGGCCTCGATCATCCGATCTGGGTGCAGTATCTCGACTACTTCAAGGCGATCGGCCAGGGTGAGCTCGGGCGCTCGATGCGCGACGGCCGACCGGCGATCCAATTGGTCATCGAGCGCATTCCTGCGACGCTCGCGCTGACCATTCCGGCCTTCCTGGTGAAGGTGCTGCTCGGCATTCCCGCGGGAATCTATGCCGCGCTGCATCGGGGATCTGCCATCGACCGCGCGGTGATGATCACGGCCGTGGCCGGCTTCACGGTGCCGAGCTTTGTGCTGGCGCTGCTGCTGGTCTTGATCTTCGCCGTGCAACTCGGCTGGCTGCCGTCGGGCGGACAGGACTCGTGGCGTCACGCCATCCTGCCGATCGTGACGCTCGGCTTCGGCGGCGCCGCCGTGCTGGCGCGCTTCACGCGCAGCGCCATGCTGGAGATCCTCGGCCAGCCCTATATTCGCACGGCATCGGCCAAGGGCGTGCCATGGCGGCGCGTGATCACGGACCATGCGCTGCCGAATGCCGCGATTCCCACCGTGACCATTCTCGGCTTCATGGTCGGCAGCCTGATCGCCGGTGCCGTCGTGGTCGAAAGCGTGTTCTCGTGGCCCGGCGTAGGCCGGCTGTTGGTCGTCGCGGTCGCCAATCGCGACCTCGCCGTCGTGCAATGCATCCTGCTGCTGGTGGCGATGACGATGGTCACCTCGAACCTGATCGTCGATTTCCTGTACGGCCTGCTCGATCCACGGCTGCGCAGCAAGGAAGCTGCGGCATGACCGATGTTGCGATGAAGGCCCCCACCGCAAGGCGGCTGCGCTGGCCCAATATTCCCGTCTCGGTCATCATGGCCATCGGCTGGATCGCAGCGATGCTCATCGTGGCCATCTTCGCCGATCAGATCGCGCCCTATGGCTTCACCAAGTTCGATCTGCGCAACCGTCTTGCTTTGCCGGGCAACCCGGCGCATTGGCTCGGCACCGACGAGCTCGGCCGCGACGTGCTGTCGCGCCTGATCGTCTCGATCCGGATCTCATTGCTGATCGCGTTCGGCGCGACCGCGATCTCGGCCATCGTCGGCACCACGCTCGGCTTCCTCGCCGCGCATTTCCGCGGCCTGGTCGAGCAATTCGTGCTGATGCTCGCCGACTTCCAGGCCAGCATGCCGTTCCTGATCCTGGCGCTCGCGGTGCTCGCCTTCTTCGGCAATTCGCTGCCGCTGTTGATCGGGCTAATGGGCCTGTTCGGCTGGGAGCGTTACGCGCGCATCGCGCGCGGGCTGGCGATCTCAGCCAATGCGCAGGGCTACGCCGCCGCCGTGCGTCAGCTCGGCGCGACGCCGCAGCGCGTCTATCTCAGGCACATCCTGCCGAACATCGCCTCGACACTGATCGTCTCGATGACGCTGGTGTTCCCGGAGGTCATCCTGCTGGAATCCGGCCTGTCCTTCCTTGGCCTCGGCGTGCAGCCGCCGATGACCAGCCTCGGCAATATGGTCGGCTATGGCCGCGAATACCTCACGCGCGCGCCATGGGTCATGCTGGCCCCGGCAGTCACGATCGTCATCACCACGCTCGCGGTCTCGATGATCGGCGACTGGCTGCGCGACCGGCTCGACCCGACCTTGCAATGATCCAGGCTCAGCGACGGACGTCCTGAGCTGCGGAGGCCACGGGCTCGCAAACGATCAGAGCGTGCCCCGCCTGCTCGCCGGCCAGCGCCGTCCATTTGGACGCCTGCAGCAGCCAGAGATCACGACGTGCCGGATCGCGCTCCGCTTCCTCGCGACAGCTCATGGCCGCGGCCAGACATGCAGATTTCCTGTCCATGCTCGACCGTCCGACACGTCAACGCAGATGGCACCACCATAGGCTAACGCGCCCATAGGTTGCAATCACGTTCGCACGACGTGCTCAGCCGGTCGGGTCCGCATGGCACATCGGCATGAGTGATGCGCGTGGCATGCAGCAACCGCAGCATGGCCGAATGCCACCGTGGTCTGCTGCAGATCCGCACGATGACCAGAATGCCCGCCCCCATGCCCCGACCTCGCCTTCGCTGAAGGCTTAAGCGGGCCGGTGACGAAAGGCTCTTGCGGCGCGAGGGCGACCACAGCGCCGATACGGCTCTTTGGAACAGGAGAACGGAACTTTTTGTTGCGTCGGAACTTTAACCTATGTCGCTGCCAGGGCTGGCAACACATGCACACTGGCCGCGAGGGGGATTGTTGCAAGGGCGTTTAGCGATGCGATTTGTGAATTCAACGGACGAAAGCTTGTTGGCCTATTACGAGAGTGTCCGGAAGCAGGTAGCCGCCGATAGCCGGATCGGGGGCCCCTATCGCCTGATCGGGGACAGGGCCAAGCAATATGCCCAGGAGCTGCAGGCCGAGATGCGGCGGCGGGAGCTGCGCTTCACGCCGATCGAGTGGCCGCACTGACCTGATGATTTCAGGGACGGCATGCATCACGTCGATGCATATGCCAGACGGCAGTTCTTGATGTGCCGGTGCTCGTTGCTGTGCCTCCTCCCCTTGTGAGCAGGGCTATCGCATTTGAGATCGAAATGTTGCGCTGGTCTGTCTCCACGTCGTCATGGCCGGGCTTGTCCCGGCCATCCACGTCGTCCGGCATGCTGAGGACGACGTGGATGCCCGGGACAGAGCCCGGGCATGACGATGTGGAAATGGTTTTCGCGAAAAACTCAGATTGGTCATATGCAATTGCCTTCCCCTTGTGGGTCCACAAGGGAAAAAGCACTGTATTGGGCAGCGCGGCTGCGGCGCCAATTGACTGTGAGGCCCGATCACTCCCAGGACCAGCTCGAGAAATCATTCTCGAACTGCGGCACGTCCTTCCAGACGCCCTTCAGCTTCTTGTTGATGATCGTGATCCATTGCGGCTGGAACAGGAAACCGGCGGCAGCGTCGGTCGCCAGCATGCGCTGGGCGTCGCCGAGCAGCTTGGCGCGCTCCGCATCGTTCGGCGTATCGACGATCTGCTGATACAGCTTGTCGAACGCCTCGGACTGATAGCCGAAATAGTAGTTCTTCTCGGTGAACTTCACCAGATCGAACGGCTCGACATGCGAGACAATCGTCAGGTCGAAATCGTGCGGGCCGTTGAAGACCTGCGACAGCCACGCCGCCCATTCGAGATTCTCGATCTTGGCGATGATGCCGACCTTGGCCAATTGCGCCGCGAGCACCTCGCCGCCCTGCCGCGCATAGGCCGGCGGCGGCAGCCGCAGCGAGAGCTGCAGCGGCGTGGTCACGCCGGCCTCGGCAAGCAGCTTCTTGGCCTTCTCCGGATCGTAGGGATTGATGTCGGTGGTATCGACATAGCCGAGCGAGCCCGGCACGTAGAAGCTGCCGATCGGCGTGCCCAGCCCATCGACGGCGCCCTCGATCATCGCCTTGCGGTCGATCGCGGCCAGGATGGCGCGGCGGACGCGAACGTCGTCGAGCGGCTTCTTCTTGTTGTTGATGGTGACGATGGTCTTCGCCTTGGAGCCACCGATCAGTACCGTAAAGCGCGGGTCGGATTTGAACTGCGGCAAGGTGCGCGCCGAGGTGCCGCGCGGGAAGGCGTCGACATCGCCCGACAGCAGCGCCGCGACCTGCGCCGCCGGATCGGAGATGAAGCGGATCGTCACCTTGGACAGCTTGACCGCGGCCGCGTTGCGATAATCGGGCCATTTGTTCAAGGTCAGCGACGAGCCCTTGGCCCAGGCGCCGAGCGTATACGGCCCGGTGCCAACCGGCTGCGTCGCATTGGTCGGCGCGCTCTTCGGCTCGACGATTGATGCGGTCGCCTGTCCGAGCAGGAACGGCAGGTTCGGCTCGGAATATTTCAGCTTGATCTCGATCGTCTCGGCATCGGGAGCTGTCACCTGTTCCATCGCTTGGAACAGCGCCTTGTCTTTGTTGGTGCTGTTGGCGGCGCCAGCGCGCTCGAACGCGAACTTCACCGTCGAGGAATCGAACGCCTCGCCGTTCTGGAATTTGACGCCCTTGGCCAGCTTGAAGGTGTAGCTCTTCAGATCGGACGAGGCCTGCCAGCTCTGCGCCAGCAGCGGCGACACCGAGCCGTCCTCGTTGATCTTGGTCAGCGTCTCATAGACATTGTAGAGCGTGACCTCGGCGATGGCCGCGGCGGCCGCGCTGGTCGGGTCGAGGCCCGGCGGCTCCAAGGTCATGCCGACGACGACGCTGTCTTTTTTGCTCTGCGCCGAGGCCGGCCCGATGGCCGCGACGAGCGCGGCCAGTGCGATGATCGATAATCTCTTGAACATTGTGTGTTTCTCCCGGACGGAACCAAATTACGCGTCAAAAAGGCTTGGAGACAAGAGGCGGTTGTTCTGCGGCGACGAGCGCCGGCAGCGCCATGACGCTTTCCGCCTTGTGGCAGGCAGCCACATGTTGCGACGTGAGCGGCCGCAAGGCGGGAGCAGTCTCGCGACAATGAGAATCGGCGAGCGGGCAGCGCGGCGCGTAGGCGCATCCCGAGGCGCCCACGGATTGCGAGGCGATCGCGACGTTCTCGCGCCGTCGCCGGACTGCGCCGGCCTGCGCCCGCGGCACCGCATCCAGCAACGCCCGCGTATAAGGATGCGCGCATTGCCCGAACAGGTCCTCGGGCCGGCCCTGCTCGACAATGCGGCCGAGATACATCACGGCGACCTCGTCGCAGAGATAGTCGACGACCGCGAGATCGTGGCTGATCAGGACGTAGCTGAGGCCGAACTGCTCCTGCAGGTCCTGCATCAGGTTCAGCACCTGCGCCTGCACCGAGACGTCGAGCGCCGAGACCGGCTCGTCGGCGACGATCAGCTTCGGCTGCGTGATCAGGGCGCGCGCAATCGCGATCCGCTGCCGCTGGCCGCCGGAGAATTCATGCGGATATTTGTCCATGTCGGCATCGCGTAATCCGACCTGCCGCAGCACGTTGGCGACGCGCATGCGCAAAGACGCGCGATCGGGGCTCTCCAGAGCCGTCAGCGGCTCGGCGACGATGCGCGCGATGGTCTGGCGCGGATCGAGCGATCCATAGGGATCCTGGAACACCATCTGGAACTCGCGCCGCGCGCGGCGCAGCTCATCCGCAGACAGCCGTTCGAGATCACGCCCCGCCATCAGCACCGCTCCCGAGGACGGCCGTTCCAGCGCCATGATCAGCCGCGCCAGAGTCGATTTGCCGGAGCCGGACTCGCCGACGATGCCGAGGCTCTTGCCGGGCATCAGCTTGAGCGAGACGCCATTCAGTGCCCGCACCTGTCCTGGCGGCCGCAGCAGGCTCTCGCGCGGCAGCGTATAGCGCTGCACGAGATCCTTGATCTCGAGCAGCGCGGTCTCGGCCCGGCGATCGACGACCTCGCTCACGCGATCACTCCCACCGGATCGCGCGTCAACGCGACATCGGTCCGGATACAGCGAACCGCATGACCAGCACCGATCTCGGCCACCGGCGGCAGCGCCGTGCGACAGGCGTCGATGACCAGATTGCAGCGATCGGCAAATGCACAGCCGGCCGGCAGATCGGCGAGCTCCGGCACCGTGCCTGCGATGGTGGCAAGCCGCGTGCCCTTGCGGGCGCCGAGCCGCGGCCGCGCCTGGAACAGGCCCTGCGTGTAAGGATGGCCCATGCGCGAGAACACCGCATCCGTGGTGCCGTTCTCGACCACCGTGCCGCCATACATCACGATCATGCGCTGCACATTCTCAGCGATGACACCGAGATCATGCGAGATCAGGATCATCGCCATGCCCTGCTCGGCCACGAGATCGGCGATCAGATCGAGGATCTGGCGCTGGATGGTGACGTCGAGCGCGGTGGTCGGCTCGTCGGCGATCAGCACATCCGGCTTGCAGGCGAGCGCCATGGCAATGGTGATGCGCTGGCGCTGGCCGCCGGAAAATTGATGCGGATAGGCGTCGTAACGCCGGGCGGGATCCGGCAGACCGACGCGGTCGAGCAGCGCGATCGCCTGGCGCTTGGCCTCAGCGGCCGAGCAGCCGGTGTGGCGCAGCAACGGCTCGGCCACCTGATGGCCGATCGTGTGCATCGGGTTGAGCGCGGTCATCGGCTCCTGGAAGATCATGCTGATGCGGTTGCCGCGCAGCGTGCAATAATCAGCATCCGCAAGGCCGACCAGCTCACGGCCGTCGAGCCTGATGCTGCCACTCACAACCGCGCTGTCGGGCAGCAGCCCGAGTAATGCGAGCGCCGTGATCGACTTGCCGCAGCCGGATTCGCCGACGATGCCGAGCGTCTCGCCACGCCGAAGCGCGAACGACACCTCGCGCACCGCCTGCGCGGGACCCCGGCTGGTGTCGAGCCGGATGCCGAGATTCGAGACGTCGAGCAGGGCCTGATCTCCGGCGGTCATCGCTGCCTCGCCAGCCGCGGGTCGAGCAGGTCGCGCAGACCGTCGCCGAGCAGATTGAGGCCGAGCACGGCCAGCGCGATCGCGGCGCCCGGATAGACGGCAAGGCTCGGCGACTGGAACAGCAGGGTCTGCGCGTCGTTCAGCATGCGCCCCCAGGACGGCTGCGGCGGCTGCGTGCCCAAGCCGAGATAGGACAGCGCCGCCTCGGCCAGGATCGCCAGTGCGAACTGGATCGTCGCCTGCACGATCAGGATCGACAGAATGTTCGGCAGCACGTGCTCGATGGTGATGCGGACGCGGCCCTTGCCGGCGGCGCGCGCGGCGAGAATGAACTCACGGGCCCAGATCGCGCCGGCCGAGCCGCGGGTGACGCGGACGAACACCGGGATCTGGAAGATGCCGATCGCGGTGATCGACGTCACCATGCCCGGACCGATGACCGCGGCGAGCATGATCGCCGACAGCACCGCCGGAAAAGCGAAGGTGAAGTCGCTGAAGCGCATGATCAGCTCTTCCGTCCAGCCGCGCTGCGCGGCGGCGATCAGCCCGAGGCAGACGCCGCAAGTGAGGCCGATGCCGACTGCGATGATGCCGACGAGGATGGTCGCGCGCGCGCCGACCAGCAGCAGCGAGACGATGTCGCGGCCGAGCACATCGGTGCCGAGCCAATGCGCCGCCGATGGCGGCCGCAGCTTCGCAGCGACGTCGATCTCATAGGCCGACCACGGCGTCCAGACCAGCGACAGCAGCGCAGCGCCGAGCACCAGGAGGCACAGCAGCGCGCCGACCATGAAGCTGCGATGCCGCAAGGCCCGGCGCCAGAAGCCATTGGGCAACGGCGCGGCACTTGCAGCGGCTTGAACTGTAACCGACGAACTCACAGCTCGTGGACCTTGATGCGCGGATCGATCACCGCATAGAGGACGTCGACCACGAAGTTGACGATGATGACCATGCCCGCGAGCAGCATGACGCAGTTGCGCACGACGATCAGGTCGCGGTTGGCGATCGACTGGAAGATCAGCCGCCCGAGGCCCGGCAGATAGAACACGTTCTCGATCACGATGGTGCCGGCCAGGAGATTGGCGAATTGCAGGCCCATCACGGTGAGCACCGGGATCATCGCGTTGCGCAGCACGTGCTGCCACAGCACCTCGCGCTTCGTCAGCCCTTTGGCCCGCGCCGTGCGGACGAAATCCTCGCGCAGCACGTCGAGCACCGCCGAGCGCGTCACCCGCGCCAGGATCGCCGCCTGCACCACCGCGAGCGCCACCGCCGGCAGCAGCAGCGATCGCAATCCGGGCCAGATGCCGTCCTCCCAGCCGGGGAAGCCGCCGGCCGACAGCCATTGCAGCTTCACCGCGAACAACAGGATCAGCAGGATCGCAAACCAGAAGTTGGGCAGCGCGATGCCGATCTGGGTCAGCGACATCACGCCGACATCGCCCAGCCGGTTATGATGGGCCGCCGTATAGATTCCGGCCGCAAGCGCCAGCACCGTCGTCAGCAGCATCGCGAGGATCGCGAGCGGAATGGTCATCGCCAGCCGCTCGCGGATCAGTTCGGCCACCGGCGTGCCATAGGCATAGCTGTTGCCGAGATCACCGACCACGAGCCCGCGGAGCCAATGCAGATAGCGGAGCGCCAGCGGCTGATCCAGCCCGAGCTTGACGGTCAGGGCCCTGACAGCGTCCGGCGAGGCATCCGCGCCCATCAGCATCTGGGCGGCGTTCCCCGGCAACGCGTCGAGCACGAGGAAAATGATCAGCGACGCGCCGACCAGGGTCGCAAGCAAGGTCAGGCATCGCCGCAGCAGAAAGACGCTCATCCGCGCCGGGGCTCCAATTTTCGGCGGCCGCACGTTCCACAGCTTTAGGCCCCGATGCAAGCCCCGGTGCCTGCATGATTGCCCGTGTCAGACGCAGGACCGGATCGCACCAGCCCCGGCGAGCCTCGCCGGATTGATCCCGGTCAACGGTTCGACGTCTGCGATCTGCATCATGCGGCCGTTCGTTCCAGTGCAGGCCCATCTCTTATGACCACCCGTCCACGCTTCGTCTGGGGCGCATCCACCTCGGCCTTCCAGATCGAAGGCGCGGCGCATCGCGACGGTCGGGCCGACAGCATCTGGGATGTCTATCTGCGGGCGCCCGGCCGCGTCAGCCACAATGATACCGCTGACATCGCGTGCGACCACTATCATCGCTATGCCGACGATGTGACGCTGATGCGCGATCTCGGCCTCGATGCCTATCGCTTCTCGATCGCCTGGCCGCGGGTGCTGCCGCAGGGACGCGGCGCGGCCAACGAAGCCGGACTTGCCTTCTACGACCGCCTGATCGATGCCCTGCTGGCCGCAGGAATCGAGCCCTGGCTCTGCCTCTATCATTGGGACCTGCCGCAGGCCCTGGGCGAGCTCGGCGGCTGGCAGAACCGCGATATCGCCGGCTGGTTCGCCGACTACACCGCACTGGTGGCGCGGCGCTATGGTGACCGGGTCAAGCGCTTCGCGACCTTCAACGAGCCTGGCGTGTTCACGCTGTTCGGCTACGGGCTGGGCTGGCATGCGCCGGGCGTCGCAGACAAGGCAGCGCTGCACCAGGCCATTCATCACGTCAATCTCAGCCATGGCCGCGCCGTCGACGTGCTGCGCCGCGACGTCGTCGGCGCCTCGATCGGCGCCATCCATAATCGCCAGCCCTGCTATCCCTGCACCAGCAGTCCCGAGGACGCGGCTGCCGCGCTGCGGCTCGCGGCCTATTGGAACGACGCCTTCCCGTTTCCGCAGGCGTTCGCCTGCTATCCGCCGGCACTGCGCGACGCCGTCACGCCCTATGTCAGGCCCGACGACATGGCGCAGATCGGCCGCCCCGTCGACTGGTTCGGGCTGAATCACTATTCGCCGCATTACGTCAAGGCCGACACCAACCTGATCGGCGCCAGTTTCGGTCCGCCGCCGCAGGCCGTGCCGCGCAGTGCGATCGGCTGGCCCGTGGTGCCGGATGCGTTCCGCGAAACGCTGGTCGATATCGACCAGCGGTTCCGGATCCCGATCTATGTGATGGAGAACGGCACGGCCGCCGCCGACGTGATCGATCCCGCGGGCGATATCCAGGATGACGACCGGATCCGCTACCTCAAGGCCTATATCACGGCCATGGAACAGGCCATCGCCGCGGGCGCGGATGTGCGCGGCTATTTCGTCTGGTCGCTGATGGATAATTTTGAATGGGGGGCAGGCTATTCGCAGCGTTTCGGCATTGTCTATGTCGACCACGCCACGCAGCGCCGCATTCCCAAGGCATCGGCGCGATGGTATGCGGAGATGATTGCGGCAAGGCGGTCGCCCGACGATCCGGCCGGGCCGCACAACCGGGCGGAAGAGTGAGGAATGAGCGATCGCGTGCTTCTGGGGGACATCGGCGGCACCAATGCGCGCTTTGCGCTGCTTGACGGAGGCACGATCGACCATGTCGAACACCTGAAGGTCGCAGACTATCCGACCATCGATGATGCCATCACCGAGTTCCTGGCCCGGCATGCGGCCGGCGGGGCACCCGGCGCGGCCGTGCTCGACATTGCCGGTCCGATCGAGCGCAACCGCGGCATGCTGACCAATTCGACCTGGGTGATCGACGGGGCCGAGCTCAAGGCGCGCTTCAATCTGCGCTCGGCAAGGCTCCTCAACGATTTCGAGGCCGTCGGCTGGTCGCTGCCGGCGCTGCATCCGGACGATCTGTTTCCGCTCGGCGGCGACGCAGCCGTTGCTGGCGCGCCGATGCTGGTGATCGGCCCGGGCACAGGATTCGGCGCCGCCTGCTATCTCCCGGGCGACGGCCGTCCCATGGTGGCCGTGACCGAAGCTGGCCACGCCACGCTGCCGGCGACGACCGCGCGCGAGGCCGCGGTGCTGGCCAAGATGCGCGAGCGCTTCGGCCATGTCTCGATCGAGCGGGCGCTCTCGGGCATGGGGCTCGAGAACGTCTACCGGGCCGTTGCCGCCGTCGATGGCGTCACAGTGCCGCCGCGCGATGCGGCCGCGATCACCAGCGCCGCGCTCGACGGCAGTTGCACGACCAGCCGCGCGACGCTCGACATGTTCTGCGCGTGGCTCGGCGCCGTCGCCGGCAATCTGACCTTGACGTTCTGCGCCCGCGGCGGCGTCTATATCGCCGGCGGCATCCCGCCGCGCTTTCCCGACTATTTCGCCAGGTCCGATTTCCGCCGGCAGTTCGAGAGCAAGGGACGCTATGACAGCTATCTGCGTCCGATCCCGGTGCACCTCGTCACCAAGCCGGATATCAGCTTCCTTGGTCTCAAATCGTTCTATGAATCCGTCATTCCCGCGAGCGGCGGCGCTCCCACACACTGACAGAGAATGAGTGACATCGTCACGATCACGCCGAACCCGGCTGTCGACGTCTCGACGACCGTCGAGAGGATCATGCCGGTAGCGAAGCTGCGCGGCACCACGCAGCAGCGTGATCCCGGCGGCGGCGGCATCAATGTCGCGCGCGTGATCACCCGCCTCGGCGGCGATGTGACCGCGCTCTATCCCGTGGGCGGGCCGACCGGGCAGCTGTTGAAGCAGCTCGTGGAGAGCGAAGGCGTCACCAGCCTCACCTGGACAACAGCCGAGCACACGCGCGAGGACTTTTTCGTGCAGGAGCGCGCCACGGCCCAGCCCTACCGCTTCATCCTTCCCGGACCGACGCTGTCTGAAAGCGAGTGGCAGGCTGGTCTCGCGCTGCTCGCCCGCATCGATCCATTCCCCCGCTTCGTGGTCGGCAGCGGCAGCCTGCCGCGCGGGGTCCCGACCGATTACTACGCCCGCATTGCCGCGCTCGTCCGCGCCCGCGGCGCGCAGTTCATCCTCGACACATCGGGCCCGGCCCTGGCCGCGGCCGTCGCCGGCGGCGTCGACCTGATCAAGCCGTCGCTGCGCGAGATGCAGGAGCTCGCCGGCGGCGAACTGCCCGATGCGGCGGCATGGGAACGAGCGGCGCGGGCGCTGGTCGCAAGCGGCAAGGCCGGCACGGTCGCGCTCACCATGGGCCATCTCGGCGCGCTCTTGGTGACATCAGAGCGCGTGCTGCGCGCCCAGCCGCTGACCATGGTGCCGGTCAACGCCGTCGGCGCCGGTGACAGCTTTCTCGGCGCGCTGGTGGCGAAGCTCGCGGCAGGTGCACCACTGGAGGACGCGTTCCGCTTCGCGGTTGCGGCCGGCGCGGCAGCGTTGCTGCGTACCGGCACCGCGCTATGCGATCCGTCCGATGTCAACCGTCTGCTGGCTGACGTGCGGCTGGAGACGGCGTAACTTTCAACTCCCCGTCGCCGTTGAGCCGATCAAGCGACAGCAGCAATCCGCCGACGCGCTCCAGCGACGACGTCCACTCGGCGACGCGGCTGAAATTGTCCACCATCCAGTTGAACGAGCCCTGCACCAGCGTGAATGCAGCAGCCGCCTGGGTCAGCTCGCCCAGCGTCATCTGATCCGCGAGGAACTTCGGCGCGCACAGCACGAGGCCGATGATCGGCGCGATCAGCGTATTGAGATGAGACACCAGGGTGTTGCGCATCAATTGCCAGCACAGCCGCTTCCATTGCTGGATCGTACGGTCGAGCGCCATCCAGATGCCCGCGATGACGCCGCGCTCCTCGTGCTTGGGCGTGATGCCTTCGCCGACGTCGCGCAGGTGGTGCGCCGCGGTGATCAGCTCCGACTCGGCTTGGTTCTTGGTCTGGATGACGCGGGTGAGCGGCGAGCCGACCCACAGCATGGCCCCGGTGACCAGCACGGAATAGACGATGACGCTGACCACTAGGTAGCCAGGAATCCACAACTGCAGCCCGGCCGCGGCAAAACCGATCGACCCGCCGACTTGCCACAGCACCTGCACGAACACCACCGCCGTCAGCAGCGAGGAGATCATGCTGACCGCGAAGTCGACCGGCGCATCGGTCGCGATGCGGATGTCCTCGGCGATGCGGTACTCGGGAATCTTCTGATCGCCCCGCACCGTCGCGAGCCGCGCATAGCGGTCGTTCTCGACCCAATAATCGATCACCTTGGCGCTCAGCCATTGCCGCCAGTTGCGCTGCATCGCCATACGACCCCACACCGAGACAATTGCCAGCACAACGCTCGAAAGACAAAGTGGGATGAGCAGAACGGCCTGTTGCCGCAGCCGCGTCGGATCGCGGCGTTCCAGCGCGTCGAAGAAATCCCGGTTCCAGTAGTTGAAGCGGAACTGGACGTAGAGCTGCAGCACCACGAGGACGATCAGGGCGGCGCAGAGCAGCCAGACCCGCCAGGCCGCCGATCCCAGCCAGAATTGCCGTGCCGTCAGCCAGAATCGCGACCATTCGCGATTGCCGTCCTCATTCTCGTCGTCGGACATCATCGTGGGTCGGGCGTCCTCCGCTTCAGCTCTGGAACTTCTAGCACAACGTGATCTAAGGAGCGCCGACGTCGTTCCGCTTGATCTTCCGCAAGTCATCCGCCGTGCAACGCGACAAACTTGCTGCCTACGCTGCGACGCGGGAGATCACCGATGACGGCACCCGGGTACATCCGTTGGTTCAAGGACCTTCGCATCGAGGACGTGCCCGAGGTCGGCGGCAAGACCGCCTCGCTCGGCGAACTCTATTCGGCCTTGGCGCCGCACGGCGTGCGCGTGCCCAACGGCTTCGCGCTGACCGCTGCCAGTTACCGTGACGCCCTCCGCGCGGGTGGTGCCGATGACGAGCTGCGCAAGCTGCTTGCTGGCCTCGACAAACGGCGCATCGCCGATCTCGCCAAGCGGGCGGCAAAGGCGCGGGCGATCGTGTTCGCCGCGACCGATCGCGACGAGTTGCGCCGCGAGGTCACGCAGGCGTACCGGCAGCTGGAGCAGGAATATGGCCGCGGCGTTGCCGTGGCGGTGCGCAGTTCCGCCACCGCCGAGGACCTGCCCAATGCAAGCTTCGCCGGGCAGCACGAAAGCTTCCTCAACGTCCGCGGGCCCAAGGATCTGTTCGAGGCCTGCCGCCGCTGTTTCGCCTCGCTCTACACCGACCGCGCCATTTCCTACCGCATCGACAACGGCTTTGCGCACGACAAGGTCGCCCTGTCGGTCGCCGTCATGAAGATGGTGCGATCCGATCTTGCCGCCAGTGGGGTGATGTTCTCGCTCGACACCGAGAGCGGCTTTCGCGACGTCGCCTTCATCACCGGCGTCTATGGCCTCGGCGAGACCATCGTGCAGGGCACGGTCGATCCGGACGAGTTCTACGTGCACAAGCCGACCTTCGCCGCCGGCTTCCGCAGCGTGCTGTCGCGCCGGCTCGGCGCCAAGGACAAGCGGATGGTCTACGCCAAGACCGGCGCGCGCGGCGCGACCACGCGCACCGAGGCCATGCCGCCGGCCGACAGGGCGAAATTCTGCATCGATGATGCCGACGTGCTGGAACTGGCGCAGGCCACGATCACGGTCGAACAGCACTACTCGCAGAAGGCCGGGCGGCCGACGCCGATGGACATCGAATGGGCCAAGGACGGCCGCGACGGCGCGCTCTACATCATCCAGGCCCGGCCGGAGACCGTCGCCTCACAGCGCCGGCCCGAGGCGATCGAAACCCATGTGCTCCAGAAGACCGGCCAGGTGCTGGCGACCGGCCGCGCCGTCGGCGAAAAGATCGCCGCCGGCAAGATCCGCCTGATCCGCACGGCGAAGGATTTGCGTGCGTTCCGGCCCGGCGAGGTGCTGGTCGCCGCCTCGACCAGCCCGGACTGGGAGCCGGTCATGAAGACGGCGGCCGCGATCGTCACCGATCATGGCGGCCGCACCTGCCATGCCGCCATCATCGCCCGCGAGCTCGGGGTGCCGGCGGTGGTCGGCACCGAGGATTTCAGCGCGCGCGCCAAGACCGGGGCAAGCGTCACCGTCTGCTGCGCCGAGGGCGATGCCGGACATGTCTATCACGGCGCCCTGCCGTTCGAGGTGCAGCGCATCGCGATCGATCGGCTGGAGAAGCCGCGCACCGAGATCATGGTCAATCTCGGCAATCCCGAACTCGCCTTCAAGACCGCGCTGCTGCCGAGCGACGGCGTTGGGCTGGCGCGCATGGAGTTCATCATCAACCAGTCGATCGGCATTCACCCGATGGCGCTGGCCACGCCGAACAAGGTGAATTCGGCGAAGGACCGCGCGACGATCAAACGCCTCACCGCGCGTTACAAGAAACCGGCCGACTTCTTCGTCGAGCGGCTTTCGGAAGGCGTCGGCACCATTGCCGCCGCGTTCTATCCGCGTCCCGTCATCGTGCGCCTGTCGGATTTCAAGACCAACGAATATGCCAGCCTGATCGGCGGCTCGGATTTCGAGCCGAAGGAAGAGAACCCGATGCTCGGCTTCCGCGGTGCCTCGCGCTACGCCCATCCCGCCTATGCCGCCGGCTTCGCGCTGGAATGCGCCGCCTTGAAGCGGGTGCGCGATGTGATGGGCCTGCGCAATCTCAAGCTCATGATCCCGTTCTGCCGCCGCGTCGAGGAGGCGCGCAAGGTGATCGCGGCGATGGCCGGGCATGGCCTCGTCCGCGGCGAGAACGGGCTCGAGATCTACATGATGTGCGAGATCCCCAACAATGTGATCCTGATCGACGACTTCGCTCAGCATTTCGACGGCTTCTCGATCGGCTCCAACGACCTCACCCAGCTCACGCTCGGCGTCGACCGCGATTCGGAACTCGTGGCGTTCGACTTCGACGAGCGCGATCCCGGCATGCTGGCGATGTTGAAGCTGGCCATCGATGGTGCGCACCGCAACCACCGCCATGTCGGCATCTGCGGCGAGGCGCCGGCGAACTATCCGGAGATCGCGCGCTACCTCGCCGGGCTCGGCATCGACTCCATCAGCGTCAATCCGGCGAGCATTCTGCGCACCATGGCGATCGTGCGCGCGGCCGAGCAGGAGCTCGTAGCGCCGGCGCCGCAGGCGCTGGCCAGCTAATCGCGCCCCGGTGCGGGCCCGCGGCCGTGGCGATCATGGAGATCGGCGATGGCGCGTTCGGCTGCGGCGATCAGTTCGCGGATGCGCCGCGACTGCTCGCCCGGCTCCCCCTCGCCGCCGGACTGGGCGAGCTGATCGAGCCAGCGCAGGATCAGCCGCCACGAATCGAGCGTGAGCTGCAGGCGTACGAGTTGCCCCTCGATCGAAGCCTCGGGCGCGGGCTCGGTTCGCTCGACGCGCACCGCCCGCGACGCAGCCGTGGGGAATTTGATGATGTCTGCCACGGCTCACCCATGATCTGACTGCAGCAACGCCACCGCACCACGAGGTGGCCGGCGCTGGCGGCGCCTCAGGCGGCCCGCACCGTGCCGAGGAATCGCGTGATTTCACCGCGCAGCCGTTCGCTGTCCGTGGACAGCGATTTGGCCGCAGAGAGCACCTGCGACGAGGCTGAGCCGGTCTCGGAGGCACCGCGCTGCACGTCGATGATGTTCGTCGAGACCTCCCTGGTGCCCTGCGAGGCCTGCTGCACGTTGCGCGAGATTTCCTGGGTCGCGGCGCCCTGCTGCTCGACCGCGGCGGCGATCGTCGAGGCGATCTCCGCCAGCCGCTCGATCGTGCCCGAGATCTCCCGGATCGCCCCGACCGATTCCTGCGTCGCGGTCTGAATGCCGGAAATCTGCTGGCCGATCTCCCCGGTGGCCTTGGCGGTCTGCTCGGCAAGCGCCTTCACCTCGGTGGCCACCACCGCGAATCCGCGGCCGGCTTCACCGGCGCGCGCTGCCTCGATGGTGGCATTGAGCGCCAAGAGATTGGTTTGCCCGGCGATGGTGTTGATCAGCTCGACGACGTCGCCGATGCGTGCGGCGGCCTTCGACAGCTCGCTGACCCGATCGTTGGTCTTGCGCGCCTGGCTGACCGCTTCATTGGCCATCCGTGCCGATTCCTGCACTTGGCGGCTGATCTCATTGACGGAGGATGACAGCTCCTCAGCCGCCGAGGCCACCGAATGCACGTTGGTCGAGGCCTCTTCCGAGGCAGAGGCCACCACGTTGGTGAGCCGCTGCGATCGCTCCGCCGTCTGGTTGAGCGTGTTGGCAGATGCCTCGAGCTCCGTCGATGCCGACGACACCGTGTGGACGATGTCGCCGACAGCCTGCTCGAATTTGTTGGCGAGGTCGTGCATGTCGCGCCGGCGCTGCTCCGCAGCCTGCCGCTCGGTCTCCTCCTGCACTTTCTTCAGGCGCGCCACCTCGATGCCGTTGGTCTTGAAGACCTGGACGGTCTTGGCCATGTCGCCGAGTTCGTCGCGGCGTTCGGTCTCGGGCACCTCGACGGTGAGATCGTTGTTGGCGAGCCGCTCCATCGCGGCCTTCAGCCGGGCGATGGGGGCCGACAGCGATCTCAAGCCGATGAACAATGCAATGGCGACGCCGATGATCAGTCCAACAATCCCAACCAGCATCACCGCGCGGGTGCTTGAGTCAGCTTCGGCTCGGATGGCCTCATTCTTCTTGCGCGTCAGTTCCACGATCTGACCGACGAAGGTCTGCAGTTTGCCGAGCACACCGTCGATGGCCGGATCGCATTCCTGGTGCGCGCGATCGGCCACCTTGGCATTTTCCTCCGGGCTCACCGCCTTGGCCCCGGCCTCCAGCACGGGATCGCAAACGGCAAATGCCCGTGTCAGGTCAGCCTTGAATCCATCGATCTGCTTGGTCTGCGCCGGGTCTTCTTTGGACGCCAGGTCCATGAAGGATGCGATCTCGTCACGGTTTTTGACGGCGAGCTTCAACCGCTTCTCGTTGCCTTCGGCGGTCGTCTCCGTGAGCAGAGCGTAGAGCGCGGCATGATAGGTTTCGAGGCGGCGCTGAGCCCGCACCACCGCGATGGAACTCATTTGCTGGTTGGACAGCTCCGCGAAGTCCGCAACCGTCGTGCTCAATTGGTTGGTGCCGAACACGACGACGCCGGCAAGTGTTGCTCCCAGCACGGCAACGATGAGGCTGATCTTCCAAATGATCTTGAGATGGTCGAGCAACCGCATCGACATGTTCCCCGCATTCGCCGTTGAAGCGGCCTGGACGAATCTGCGTCGGATCGTCGCATGGGAACCTAACGAAAGCTCTCTTTTCCGGACCCGTGGAAATCCGGACGGAAGGTTTGATGTTGCCGCAGCGCCGGGAGGGCGCCTTACCAGAGCACCATTCTCACCGGGCCGCCTCGAACCCGGCCAGCACGGCGGTCAGGTTCTGGCCGAGAATGTCGGAGAGATAGCCGCCCTCCTGCACGAACACCGTGGGCAGGCCGAGCCGCGCGATCGCGCCGCCGATGCGCCGGAAACCGGGCGTGGTCACCGACAATCCCTTGAGCGGATCGTGCTCGGACGCATCGAGGCCAAGTGCGACGACGAGCGCGCCGGGGGCGAAGGCATGGATGGTCTTGGCCGCGGTCTCGAACGCCTTCAGATAGGTGTCGTCGCCGCTCTTCAGCGCCAGGGGAATGTTGAGGTTGGCGCCGAGCCCGGCGCCGGCGCCACGTTCATGCGCGTAGCCCCACACAAACGGATAGTAGTGCGCCGGATCGGCGTGGATCGAGATGGTGAGTACGTCAGGACGCTCGTAGAAGATGCCCTGCGTGCCATTGCCGTGATGGACATCGACATCGAGGATCGCGACGCGCTCATGGCGCTGCCGCAGATGGGCCGCCGCAATCGCCGAGTTGTTCATGAAACAGAAGCCGGAGGCGATGTCGCGATAGGCGTGGTGACCGGGCGGACGGCACAGCGCATAGGCCGCATCCTCGCCGTCAAGCAGCAACTGGGCGGCGGTGGTCGCGACGTCGGTCGCGGCACAGGCGCCTTCCCAGGTGCCCGGCCCGATCGGCGCCGAGGTGTCGATCGTGTGCCAGCCGAGCCGTCCGACGATATGGGTCGGATAGGTGGCGGCGTGGCGCACCGGGTGCATGTTCGGAATCATCTCCGTCCCGGCATCGCCGAGCGCGGCCCAAGCCTCCCACGCCTCTTCCAGAAAGTTGAGATACTCCGGACTATGAACGCGCGCGCGTGCTTCCTGGCCGAAATGGGTGGGCGCAACCAACTCGTGATTGCCGACCTTCAATCCTGCAAGCAAGCGGTCAGCCCGTTCGGGCTGCTCGGTGGTGCGCTTGACCACCCCACGCACGAGGTAGAATTGCGGATCATGGCTACGATGCAGCTCGGTATAGACGGCCTTCACGCGCGCGGGCTCCTGTTCGCTTGCGCAAACGATTGTGCACGCAGCAGCGGTCGATACAAGCGTCGACCGCTCGCGCGCTGGATGATGTTTGTGCACTTCCAAAGGGCGGAACGCGTCGCGTCGGGCGCCATCGCGTGAGGATGAGACGTTCGCGGTGAAAAGAGCGCGCCACTCGCAACTATCCGCACGTCCGCTTTGTGACCGGCTGAGGGCACGATCAATCCAATAATTGGATCGATCGATACAGGCTTCGGCTTGGACCCCGGACCTCCATCTCCTCTAGGACAGTCCTTGAGGAACGTTACAAGAGAGGTGGAGCGCATGAGCGCAATCGTATCCACGGCCGAATTGCGCCGATCGCGCGTGCGGCTGCTCATCGTGACCATGCTGTTCCTGGTCACGACCGTGAACTATGCCGACCGCGCCACGCTGTCGATCGCTGGACCGGCGCTGTCCAAGGAGCTGCATCTCGATCCTGTCGCGATGGGCTATGTATTCTCCGCCTTCGGCTGGTCCTATGTGCTTGCCCAGGTGCCGGGCGGCTGGCTGCTCGACCGCTTCGGCTCGCGCTGGGTCTATGCCTGCAGCATCGTCGTCTGGTCGATCTTCACACTGATGCAGGGCTGGATCGGCTTCTTCTCCGGCGGCGCGGCCATCGTCGCGCTGTTCGCCCTTCGCTTCCTGGTCGGACTCGCCGAGGCGCCGAGCTTCCCGGCCAACGCGCGCATCGTGGCCGCCTGGTTTCCGAGCAACGAGCGCGGCACGGCATCGGCGTTCTTCAACTCCGGGCAGTATTTCGCCACTGTGATCTTCGCGCCGCTGATGGGCTGGATCGCGCATGAATTCGGCTGGCGCCACGTCTTCACCGTGATGGGCGCGCTCGGCATCCTCATGGGCCTGGTCTGGATCAAGACCATGTACGGCCCCAAGGAGCATCCCGGCGTCAACGAGGCGGAGCTCGATTATATCAAGGAAGGCGGCGCGCTGGTCGACATGGAGGGCGCGCAAGACGGCAAGACCGCATCGGGCGGACCGACCTGGTCGCATATCGGACAGTTGCTCTCCAACCGCATGATGCTCGGCGTCTATATCGGCCAGTATTGCATCAACACGCTGACCTATTTCTTCCTCACCTGGTTTCCGGTCTATCTGGTCAAGGAGCGCGGGCTGTCGATCCTGCAGGCGGGCTTCGTCGCCACGTTGCCGGCGCTGTGCGGCTTCATCGGCGGCGTGCTCGGCGGCTTCATCTCCGACGCCATCCTGCGCAAGACCGGCTCGCTGACGCTGGCGCGCAAGATCCCGATCGTCGGCGGCATGCTGCTGTCCATGGCTATCATCGGCTGCAATTATGTCGACGGCCAGGCGCTGGTGGTCGGGCTGATGGCGCTCGCCTTCTTCGGCAAGGGCATCGGTGCGCTCGGCTGGGCGGTCGTCTCCGACACCTCGCCGAAGGAAGCCGGCGGCGTCTCCGGCGGCCTGTTCAACACCTTCGGCAACCTCTCCAGCATCACCACGCCGATCGTGATCGGCTACATCCTGTCGGCCACCAACTCCTTCAACGGCGCGCTGGTGTTCGTCGGCCTCAATGCCCTGGTGGCGGCGTTTGCCTATCTCTTCATCGTTGGCCGCATCCAGCGCGTCCAACTCCGAGCCTCCTGAGCACCACGCGCGATCAGCGTGGTCTCGACTTGAACGGCGGCCTCGGCCGCCGTTTTTTTTTGCGCGTCGTCAGAGCGACGCACACGACCATCCTGTTCGCCGCGCCTGCGCCGCCCGCCTTTCGCCAACCCGCCCGATCGACATTTCCACCTCGCTTGATCAATGCTACCAAGGCCGGACGACCTGCTCGATCCATGCCGGGGAGGCATCGATGTTCGACCTCAACCAGCTGCGCTGCTTCGTCACCGTGGCGGAGGAGCTGCATTTCGGCCGCGCCGCCGTCCGGCTGAACATGACGCAGCCGCCGCTGTCGCGGCAGATTCAGGTGCTGGAGCACATCATCGATGCCGCGTTGCTCGAGCGCACCAGCCGGTCGGTGAAGCTGACGCCGGCGGGACGCAGCTTCCTGCCCGAGGCGCGGCGCATCCTGAAGATGGCCGAGAGCGCCGCCCAGGTGGCGCAGCGCATTGCCAGCGGCAAGAGCGGCTCGCTGAAGATCGGCTTCACCGCCGCCGCGGCCTACAGCTTCCTGCCCGATCTGGTCGCCGCCTGCCGCACCGAGCTGCCCGAGGCCGACCTGTCGCTGAAGGAGATGGTCTCGGGCGACCAGATCGAGGCGCTGGCCTCCGGCCAGATCGACGCCGGCCTGCTGCGGCCGCCGATCGCGCGGCCGGAATTCGCCACCCGCCGCGTCGTCGCCGAGCCGCTGTGCGCCGCTCTGCCGCGCCGCCATCGTCTCGCGGCCGCCGAGAGCGTGTCGATCCGCGACTTCGACGGCCAGCCCTTCATCATGTATTCGCAGACCGAGGCGCGCTATTTCCACGACCTGCTGGTGTCGCAATTCATGCGCGCCGAGGTGCTGCCGCGCTACGTGCAGCATCTGAGTCAGATCCACTCCATCCTGGCGATGGTGCGCGCCGGTCTGGGGCTCGCGATCGTGCCGGAAGCTGCCGCGAGCCTGAAGATCGCGGATGTGAAGCTGCGGCCGCTGAAGCTGCGCAACCCGACTCCGGCCGAGCTGTTCCTGGTCTGGCGGCGCGATCACGACAATCCGCTGCTGCCGGCCCTGATCGCGATCGCCGGCGGTCTCGCAGCGCTGCAGCAGGCGGAAGATTGATACCCATCCAGCATCAATCAATACCGTGATTGGCTTGGACCGGCATTGAACTTGGTCCTACGACACGGCGCGAGGAATGCGCGCGCCGGTGGAGTCGCCGCGTCTATTCCTGGAACAAAGGTTGAGGACCCGCGCGATGAGCAAGATGACCCCCCAGGAAATGGCTGCGAAAATCGGCAGCGGCCTGCTCTCCTTCCCCGTGACGCCGTTCAAGGCCGACTATTCGTTCGACGAGGCCACCTATCGCGCCAACATGGACTGGCTGTGCGGCTACGAGGTCGCCGGCCTGTTCGCCGCCGGCGGCACCGGCGAGTTCTTCTCGCTGACCCCGGCCGAAGTGCCTGAGGTGGTGCGGGTCGCCGTCGACGAGACCCGCGGCCGCGTGCCTGTGCTGGCCGGCACCGGCTACGGCACCGCCATCGCGCGCGAGATCGCCGTCGGCGCCGAGAAGGCCGGCGCGGACGGCCTGCTGCTGCTGCCGCCCTATCTGACCCATGCCGAGCAGGACGGCCTCGCCGCCCATGTCGAGGCGGTCTGCAAGTCCGTGAAGATCGGCGTCATCGTCTACAATCGCGACAATGCGATCCTGCAGCCAGACACTCTGGCGCGGCTGTGCGAGCGCTGCCCGAACCTGGTCGGCTACAAGGACGGCATTGGCGACATCGAGCTGATGACCCGGGTCTACAGCAAGATGGGCGACCGCCTGACCTATATCGGCGGCCTGCCGACGGCGGAAACCTTCGCGCTGCCCTATCTCGACATGGGCGTGACGACCTACTCGTCGGCCGTGTTCAACTTTGTGCCGGAGTTCGCGACGAACTTCTATGCCGCAGTGCGCAAGCGCGACCACGCCACCATCCATGCCGGATTGAAGGATTTCATTTTGCCGCTGATCGCGATACGCAACCGTAAGAAGGGTTACGCGGTCTCGATCATCAAGGCCGGCATGAAGGTCATCGGCCGCGATTCCGGCCCGGTCCGCCTGCCGCTGACCGACCTCGATGCAGCCGAGATGGCCGAGCTGACCGCGCTGGTGAAGGCGCTGCCGGCAGCGGCGGTGAGCCAGGCGGCGGAGTAAGATTGAGGCTGCCGTCGCTGCGGCGACGGCCTGTCCCTCATCCTGAGGAGCTTGCGCAGCAAGCGTCTCGAAGGATGAGGCCACAGCCGGGGCCTCATGGTTCGAGACGGCGCTGCGCGCCTCCTCACCATGAGGGGACGCGGCGCCAAGAACGAGAGACGACGACGGAGGAGCACGATGAGTCACGAAGCCACCCGCACCGGGATTTCCGGCGCGCCGGTCGTCATCGGCATGGAGGTCATTCCGGTCGCCGGGCGTGACAGCATGCTGCTCAACCTCTCAGGCGCGCATGGGCCGTTCTTCACCCGCAACCTCGTCATCCTCACTGACAATGCCGGCCACACCGGCGTCGGCGAGGTGCCGGGCGGCGAGAAGATCCGGCAGACGCTGGAGGATGCCAAGAGCCTGATCGTCGGCCAGAGCATCGGCGCCTGCAACACGATCCTGGCGTCGATGCGCACCGCCTTCGCCGACCGCGACGCCGGCGGCCGCGGCAAGCAGACATTCGATCTGCGCGTGATGATCCACGCTGTCACCGCGGTCGAATCCGCGCTGCTCGACCTCTTGGGCCAGCATCTCGGCCTGCCGGTCGCGGCGCTGCTCGGCGAAGGCCAGCAGCGGACCTCGGTCGAGGCGCTCGGCTATCTCTTCTTCATCGGCGATCGCAAGAAGACCGACCTGCCCTACGCGACGGGCGAAGGCGAGCGTGATGGCTGGTTCACCCTGCGCCACCATGAGGCGATGACGCCCGAGGCCGTGGTGCGGCTCGCCGAGGCCACGCATGACGCCTACGGCTTCGCCGACTTCAAGCTGAAGGGCGGCGTGCTCAAGGGCGAGGCCGAGATCGAGGCGGTGACGGCGATCGCCAAGCGCTTTCCGCAGGCGCGCGTCACGCTCGACCCGAACGGCGCCTGGTCGCTCGATGAGGCGATCCGGCTGTGCAAGGACATGCACGGCATCCTCGCTTACGCCGAGGACCCATGCGGCGCCGAAGCCGGCTTCTCCGGCCGCGAGATCATGGCCGAGTTCCGCCGTGCCACCGGCCTGCCGACCGCCACCAACATGATCGCCACCGACTGGCGGCAGCTCAGCCATGCGCTGCGGCTGGGTGCGGTCGACATCCCCCTGGCCGACCCCCATTTCTGGACGATGCAGGGCTCGGTGCGCGTCGCCCAGACCTGCCGCGACAACGGCCTCACCTGGGGTTCACACTCCAACAACCATTTCGACATTTCGCTGGCGATGTTCACCCATGTTGCCGCCGCCGCCCCGGGCAAGGTCACCGCGATCGACACCCATTGGATCTGGCAGGACGGCCAGGCCCTGACGAAAGCGCCGCTGCAGATCAAGGGCGGCCGGATCGCCGTGCCCGAGCAGCCCGGGCTCGGCATCGAGGTCGACCGCGGCGCCATCGAAAAGGCTCATGCTCTGTACAAGAGCCACGGGCTCGGCGCCCGCGACGACGCCGTCGCAATGCAGTATCTGATCCCCGGCTGGACCTTCGACGACAAGCGCCCCTGTCTCGTGCGATGACGGGGGCGATCGGTTAGATTGTCCGAGCAATCGCGCAAAGTCTGGAGAACAACATGAACGCGATCCTCAAGAATTTCATTGCCGGCGAGTGGGTCGACGGCAGCGGGGTGACCCGCAACATCAACCCGTCCAACACCAACGACGTCGTCGGCGAATATGCCAAGGCCGACCGCGCACAGACCGAGAAGGCGATCGCCGCCGCCAAGGCCGCCTTCCCCGCCTGGTCGCGCTCGACCCCGCAGGAGCGCTATGACGCGCTGAACAAGATCTCGGCGGAGATCCTGTCGCGCAAGGAAGAGCTCGGCCGCCTGCTCGCCCGCGAGGAAGGCAAGACCCTGCCGGAGGGCATCGGCGAGGTCGCCCGCGCAGGCCAGATCTTCGCGTTCTTTGCCGGCGAGGCGCTGCGCCTGACCGGCGAGAAGGGCGCCTCGGTCCGTCCGGGCCTCGATGTCGAGATCACGCGTGAGGCGGTCGGCGTCGTCGGCATGATCACGCCCTGGAATTTCCCGATCGCGATTCCCGCCTGGAAGATCGCCCCTGCCCTCTGCTACGGCAACACCGTGGTGTTCAAGCCGGCCGAGCTGGTGCCGGGCTCGGCGCATGCGCTGTCCGAGATCATCGCGCGCTCCGGCCTTCCTGCCGGCGTGTTCAACCTCGTGGTCGGCTCCGGCTCGGTGGTCGGCCAAACCCTGCTCGAGCATCCCGACGTCGCCGCGATCTCCTTCACCGGCTCGGTCGGCACCGGCCGCAAGATCGCGCAGGCCTGCGTGCTCTCGAACCCGATGAAGAAGTTCCAACTCGAAATGGGCGGCAAGAATCCGCTGGTCGTGCTGGACGACGCCGACGTCAAGGTCGCGGTCGAGGCGGCCGCCAACGGCGCCTATTTCTCCACCGGCCAGCGCTGCACGGCGTCCTCGCGCCTGATCGTGACCGAGGGCATCCACGATACATTCGTGGCTGCGCTGACCGAGCGGCTGAAGGGCCTCGTGGTCGATGACGCCGTCAAGCAGGGCACCCATATCGGCCCGGTGGTCGACGCCAACCAGCTCGAGCAGGACCAGCGCTATCTGAAGATCGGCCAGGACGAAGGCGCGAAACTCGCCTGGGGCGGCGAGCTGCTGAACCGCGAGACGCCCGGCTTCTACATGCAGCCGGCGCTGTTCACCGAGGCCACCAACAATATGCGCATCGCGCGCGAGGAGATCTTCGGGCCGGTCGCCTGCGTCATCCGCGCCAAGAACTACGACGAGGCGCTGGCGATCTCCAACGACACCGAGTTCGGCCTCGCCGCGGGCGTCTGCACCACCAGCCTGAAATACGCCTCGCACTTCAAACGCAACAGCGAGGCCGGCATGGTGATGGTCAATCTGCCGACCGCCGGCGTCGACTACCACGTCCCGTTCGGCGGCCGCAAAGGCTCGAGCTACGGCGCCCGCGAGCAGGGCTCCTACGCGCGCGAGTTCTACACGACGGTAAAGACGGCCTACACCTTCCCGGTGTGAGCTGGCGAGACACGACCACTAGGACTCGTCATTGCGAGCGAAGCGAAGCAATCCAGGAGCCAGGAAAAAGATTCTGGATTGCTTCGTCGCTTCGCTCCTCGCAATGACGACAACTAAGGATCTGGAGGGTGGGCAAAGGAGCGCAAGCGCTGTGCCCCCCGATCGTCGAGCGATTTGAAAGACGGTGGGCACGCATCGCTTGGCCACCCTAGGGAAGCTGAAGCGGAACGGAGCCAGCATGAACCAGCAGGTCGTCGCCAATCAGGAGCCGCGCACCATCAAGCTCAACGCGCGCGACAATGTCGCGATCGTGGTGAACGATTTCGGCCTGCCCGCCGGCACCAAATTCCCTGACGGCCTGACGCTGAAGAGCTTCGTCCCGCAGGGCCACAAGACGGCGCTGGTCGACATTCCCGAGGGCGCGCCGATCATTCGCTACGGCGAGATCATCGGCACTGCGAAGTCACCGATCGCAGCCGGCGAATGGGTCGACGAGGCCCGCATCGACATGCCCGAGGCTCCCGGGCTCGACAAGCTCGAGATCTCGACCGCCGTGCCGGCGCCGCTGCCGCCGCTCGAAGGCTACACGTTCGAGGGCTATCGCAACGCCGACGGCTCGGTCGGCACCCGCAACGTGCTGGGCATCTCGACGTCAGTGCAATGCGTGAAGGGCACGCTGGAATTCGCGATCAAGCGGATCAAGAGCGAGCTCTTGCCGAAATACCCGAATGTCGACGACGTCGTCGCGCTGACCCACGCCTATGGCTGTGGCGTCGCGATCTCGGCGCCCGACGCCGTGGTGCCGATCCGCACCTTGCAGAACCTCGCGCTGAACCCGAATTTCGGCGGCGAGATCCTGGTCGTCGGACTCGGCTGCGAGAAGCTCGCGCCGGAGCGGCTGCTGCCGGAAGGCACCGAGGACTCGATCGTGCGCATGCAGGACGAGGCCTTCGACGGCTTCGGCGCGATCGTCGAGGCCATCATGACCCAGGCCGACCGGCGCCTCGCCCAGCTCAACAAGCGCAGGCGCGAGACCTGCCCGGCGTCCGATCTCGTGATCGGCCTGCAATGCGGCGGCAGCGACGCGTTCTCCGGTGTCACGGCGAACCCCGCGGTCGGCTTCGCCGCGGACCTCCTGGTCCGCGCCGGCGCCACCGTGATGTTCTCGGAAGTCACCGAGGTACGCGACGCGATCCAATTGCTGACCCGACGCGCCATCAACGAGGACGTTGGCCGCGCGCTGATCCGCGAGATGGACTGGTACGACGCCTATCTCAAGCGCGGCGGCGCCGATCGCAGCGCCAACACGACGCCGGGCAACAAGAAGGGCGGCCTCGCCAACATCGTCGAGAAATCCTTGGGCTCGATCGTGAAGTCCGGCTCCGGCCCGATCCATGGCGTATTGGCCCCGGGCGAGAAGGCCAAGCAGAAGGGCATGCTGTTCGCGGCGACGCCCGCCTCCGACTTCATCTGCGGCACGCTTCAGCTCGCCTCCGGCATGACCCTGCAGGTGTTCACCACCGGCCGCGGCACGCCCTATGGCCTGGCCGCCGCCCCCGTCATCAAGGTCGCCACCCGCAGCGAGCTGGCGCGGCGCTGGAAGGATCTGATCGACTTCGACGCCGGCCGCATCGCCACCGGCGAGATGACCATCGAGGAGACCGGCTGGGAGCTGTTCAAGCTTATCCTCGACGTCGCCTCGGGCCGCACAAAGCCATGGTCCGATCGCTGGGGCATCCATAACGATCTGACCCTGTTCAATCCGGCTCCAGTGACCTGAGGGAGAACGCGCTCGACCTGCCATGGTCATTGTGTCGCTCCGACCTCTCCCCGTCATTGCGAGCGCAGCGACGCAATCCAGGGGCTGCAACAACGACTCTGGATTGCCTCGCTGCGCTCGCAATGACGCGTATGCTGAAGCGCTAACCTAGGTAACGAGGATCGGGGAGGGAAACCACGAGATGTCCAGCTTCAGCCGCTTCGCCGCGATCGCGGTCACCGCCCTCCTCCTCTCCGCCGCCCCCGCTCGCGCCGAGGACGCCATCCCCGGCGTCCCCCGCGAGCTGCTCGAGGATATCGCGACCGGCAGCCGCGTGCTCGCCGATCTTGGAATCGTCGACGCCTTTGGCCATGTCAGCGCGCGCAGCCCTGCCAATCCGCGCCATTTCCTGATGGCGCGCTCGATCGCACCGGCGCAGGTCACGGCCAATGACATCATGGAGTTCGACGAGAACGGCGAGCCGGTCGATGCGAAGAACCGCGCCGTGTTCCTCGAACGCTTCATCCATGCCGAGGTCTACAGGGCCCGCCCGGACGTCAACGCCGTCGTGCATACGCATTCACCCGGCGTCATCCCCTTCAGCGTCAGCCGGACGCCGTTGCGCCCGCTCTATCACAACGCCGCCTTCCTCGGCGAGGGCGCGCCGGTGTGGGACATCGGCAAGGAATTCGGCGCGACCGACATGCTGGTGCGCAACAACGCCATCGGCAAATCGCTCGCGACAGCGCTCGGCGACAAATCCGTGGTGCTGATGCGCGGCCATGGCGACGTCACCGTCGGCCCGGCGGTGCAGGCGGCCGTGTTCCGCGCCTATTACACCGACGTCAATGCGCGGCTGCAGGCGCAGGCGATGGGCCTCGGCACCGAGGTGACCTATCTCAGCGCCGAGGAGGCCGCCAAGGCCGACGGCGTCAACATGGTGATCATGGACCGCGCCTGGGTGCTGTGGAAGCAGAAGGCACAATCAACGAAGTAGGTCCCGACGACGCTGCAGCTTCCATCAGGGCAGCCCGGACCTGCTGCCCCCTGGATGACGCCGCAGCGTCGACGTCGTCCTACACCGCGCCCTCCGTCTCGACATAGAGCGCGTAGAGCGAATGCGACGCCGCCATGTAGAGGCGGTTGTTCTTCGGCCCACCGAACGTCAAATTGGCGCAGCGCTCGGGCAGCCGGATGAAGCCGATCGGCTTGCCCAAGGGATTGAACACCATGACGCCGTCGAGATCCTCCGACTTGGCCTTGAGCGGATAGACCTTGCGGCCATCGACGTCGACCGGCTCGGCGGCCAGCGCGCCGTTCGACCCCCAGCCGCACCAGAGATTGCCGTCGCGGTCGACGCGGAAGCCATCGAGCGAGCCCTGGTCGGCGGCATCGATCAGCTTCACCTTGTTGCCGACCGAGCCGTCGGCGTTGACGTCGTAGCTCCAGATGCTGCGGTTGGGCGTGCCTTTCCACTCCACGACATAGAGCTTCTTCTCGTCCGGCGAGAAGGCGAGCCCGTTCGGGTTGACGAGGTCGGTGATGACGGCCGTGAGCTTGCCGTCGGTGCCGATCCGGAACACGTTGGTATTGGCCTGCTCCGACTTGGCCTTGAAGCCTTCCCAATTGCCGTTGATGCCGAACAGCGGATCGGTGAACCAGATCGTGTCGTCGGACTTCACCACGATGTCGTTCGGCGCGTTGAGCCGCTTGCCTTCGAAGCTGTCAGCGAGCACGGTGACAACGCCGTTCTTCTCGGTGCGGGTGATGCGCCGCGTCACCGAATGCTCGCAGCTGACCAGCCGGCCCTGACGATCGCGCGTGTTGCCGTTGGCATAGTTCGCAGGGCTGCGGAAGACGGTGAAGCTGCCGTCCTTCTCGCTGTATTTCATGATCCGGTTGTTCGGAATGTCGCTGAGCAGCAGATAGCCTTCCTCGGGGAAATAGGCCGGCCCTTCCGCCCAGCGCATGCCGCTGGCGAGCTGTTCGACGGTCGAACTGTAGAGGCGATACTTGGCGAAGCTGGGATCGAGGATCTCGACCGCGGGATCGGGATAGCGCTGGTTGGGCTTGAACCCGAAGGATTGCGCCCTCGCCTGCCCCGAGACCGCAAGCGCTGCTCCGCTGAGCGCGGCCGAAAGAATGCCGCGACGCGACACTGTCATCCGTTTCCTCCATGTCGTTCTTATGTTGGGCCGTGAACCGGCCATGCTCTTCCCATAGGAGCTGAACGCGGAACTTTCTAAAGGTTTTTGCGGTATCGAAGGCGAATCGAGCGGCATACTGCGGCGCAATGTCCGGCAATTGGCATCGGGCGGCCGTTGTTTCGCCGCAAAGCTGACACATCGCTTAACCTATTGCGCAGACATGATTCCCTTCAGGCTGACCCCGCGGATGACCTTTCACTTTCCTCGCCTCGTCGCCGTTGCGCTCAGCCTCGGCCTGAGCACGCCATGCGTCGCGCAGCAGCCGATGCCGGTCACGAACTTGCCGGAGGAGCAGCCTGACATCGACCTCTATGCCCTGATGTCCGGCAGCTGCCGGACCTTGAAGGTCGACGGCCGGGATTTCCCCTGCAAGACCGTGGCGTTCTTCCACAGCGAGAAAGGCCGGGCGCACTTCACGGTGGCTCTCGACGATCCCGCCGACGAAAGCCACATCATCGCCTTCTCCGGCATCAATGGCCGGCGGTCGATTCAGAACGTCTACGAGCTGCCGATCGACCGCATGCTGCTCAACTCGAAAACCCGCCCGAAGGTCGACGGCATTCCGGTGCCCGCAACCCAGAGCTCGTCGGGACACTGCCGGCAGGTCGGCAATTTCGCGATGCTCAAGGTGACGAGCGTGACTTGCTCGGCCAAGGACGACAGCGGCCGCGCTTATGAGCTGCAGTTCGTTTCCGACGGCACGCCCATCACGTTGCGCCGGGTGCGCCAGACCATGACGGACGCCGCACACGACCCCTATCCTTAAGATCGCCTCCTGGAGTTCAGCGCGCGCGTCCGGCTTGTGACAGGATCTCCTGGGCGGCACGCCCGAGCCGCCTTGCCGCCCCGGTCAGATCGTGGGTCGCAAACCCCGAGTAGCCCAGGATGAAGCCGTCCGGTCCGCGCTGCACGATCCGGGCATCCGACAACAGCCGGCATTCGATGTCCGCCCGCTCCCGGATCAGCTTCGCGGCCCCTTTCGGCGCACCGTGCGGCAGGGTGGCCAACAGGTGCAGCCCCTGCGCCGGCGCGGCGAGATGGAGCGAATCGCCGGCATATCTTGCGAGCGCGTCCGCCACGACGTCGCGGGCCTGACGATAGCGCGGGCGCATCCGCCGCATATGGGCTGAGATCACGCCGTCGGCCATCAGATCGGCCAGCGCGTCCTGCATGAAAACGGGCGGAAACCGGTCCTGCGCTGCGCGCGCGGCGACGACGCGTGCGACCAGGGCTGGCGGCACCACGAGATAGCCGAGCCTGAGCCCGGCAAACAGCGTCTTGGCGAACGTGCCGAGATAGATCACGCGTTCGGCGCCGATGCCGGCGAGCGCCGTGAGCGGCGGACCGGCGAAGCGATACTCGCTGTCATAGTCGTCTTCGAAAATATAGGCACCGGCCCGGCGCGCCCAGTCGAGCAGCGCGATCCGGCGCGCCATGCTCATCGCGACGCCGGTCGGAAACTGGTGCGAGGGCGTGACATAGGCGGCCTTCGCCGCAGCATCTGCCTTCTCGCCTGCGGTCACGACGATGCCCTCGCCATCGACCGGCACCGGGACGAGCGTCACCCCGGTCGCCCGCAACGTATGGCGCGAGGCGAAATAGCCAGGATCCTCGAACCAGACCGCGTCTCCCGGCGCGAGCAGCGCATCGATGCACAGCCGCAGCCCGTGCTGGGTGCCACTGACGATCAGGATACAGCTGGGGTCACAGCGGACGCCGCGATTGGCGGCGAGATAATGCGCGACCTGGGTAGGCAGATGCAGGCTGCCGCGCGGATCGCCATAGCCGAGATCATCCGGCACGGCCTGCGCGATCCGACGCCGCGGCTGGCCGCGGCGAGTCGCTTCAGCAGCACCGGGTCGACCAGCGTGACGCCGAGCGCGAACGGGCGGCGTGGCGGAATGCGGATATCCAGTTCGGCCATCGGCGCCGCAGCCGGTGGCGCCGGCAGCTCGGCCGCGACATAGGTGCCCGCGCCATGGCGCGCCTCGACCAGGCCGTCCGACAGCAGGGCCTCGTAGGCGGCAACGATCGCGTTGCGCCGGACGCCGAGTTGCTCGGCGAGCGCGCGCGTCGAGGGCAGCCGCAGGCCAGGCGCGAGCAGGCCGTCGATGATGCCGGCGCGCAGCGCGCTGTGGACCTGCTGCGACTGGCTGCGAATGGCCCGATCGAGCCGGATCGGCAGCGCCAGCACATCGTCGCGGCGCCGCAAAGTGGTTGCTCTGTTTGGCATCAAAGTGGAACTCCCGGCAACCACTTTGCCATGGCATCAGTTCGCCGCAAACAGGAGACTGACGATGACCGAGGCACCAGCGGCGAGCTATCCCATCGACGACACCAATCGCGTCAAGCGGAGACATCAGCGCGCACATTACGATCACGCCACGGTGCACGCCCTGCTCGACTCGGCCGCTCTCTGCCATGTCTCCTACGTGATCGAGGGCCAGCCCTACTGCACGCCGACGCTCTATTGGCGCGAGGGAACGACGCTGTACTGGCATGGCTCGAGCGCCAGCCGGATGCTGCGCAATTTGTCCGAAGGACAGCCGGCCTGCCTGACCGTGACGCATCTCGACAGTCTCGTGCTGGCGCGCAGCGCCTTCCATCACTCCGCAGATTATCGCTCGGTGATGGCGTTCGGCCATGCGCGGCTGATTGAGGACCAGACAGACAAGTCGCGGGCACTGACCATGATGGTCGACCGTCTGTTTCCAGGCCGCACCGCGACGTTGCGCCCGACCACGGAGCAGGAGCTCAAGGCGACGTCGGTCGTGACCATGGACATCGAGAAAGCGTCCGCCAAGATCCGCGCCGCCGGCGTCATCGATGATGAAGAGGACTATTTGCTGCCGATCTATGCCGAGCGAATTCCGGTGCGCACCGTGATCGAGCCGCCGGAGCCCGACGGCCGGCTGTTGCCTGGCGTGACGCGCCCTGCGACGCTCTCAGCCTTCAGAACTGGACGGCGCCTGGATGAGGCGCTGACAGAGACCTATGCAATGAGCTATCCGGCGGGATAGCTCGCCTTTCTCGCTTCCGTCATTGCGAGACGCGCAAGCTCTGACGCAAGCCAGAGTCCCTGCGGAGCCCTGGATTGCTTCGTCGCTTCGCTCCTCGCAATGACGATCGGAGCAGGCGTCGCCCGACACGCTCTCCGTCGTCGCCCGCGAAGCGATCCAGAGGCCGCGCGAAAGGTCTGGACTGCTTTGGTTCGTTCGCAATGACGACGGAACGACGCCAGCCTAGCGCTCGATCATCCTGTTCCAGCGCGTATTCCATTCGGCGCGCCTGGCGTTGATGCCGTCCCAATCCAGCGTGATCGCGGTCTTCATATAGGTGTGGAACGTCGCGAGCTTCTGCTCGGCGGCGGGCGTCGTGGCCTTCGCTGCCGTGTTGGAGGGCACGATGTTGCCGGCGGCAAGCGCCTTCGCCTGGGCGTCCGGCGACAGCAGATAGGCAGCGAGCTTCTGCGCCAGTTCCGCTTCCGAATTGTTGGCGATCACGCATTCGGCCACCATCAGCACGACGGAGCCCTCCTTCGGCTGCGCATATTCGACCGGAATACCCTTCTCCTTCAGCGTCGACACCGCGGTCGGCGTGAGCGGAAAGATCGCGGCCTCGCCGGTCTGCACCATCTCGGAGATCTTGGCCGAGTTCGGGATGTATTCGAGCACGTTCTTGCCGATCGTCTCGGGGAACGCCTTGAAGCCCGGCTCGACATTGGCCTCGCTGCCGCCGTTGATGCGGTTGAACATCAGGAAGGCGTGCAGTCCGAAGGTGGACACCGAGGCCGATTGAAACACGACCTTGTCCTTGAACTTGGGGTCGGCGAGATCGAGCCACGACGTCGGCGCCGCCCAGCCCTTGTCGTCGAACAGCTTCTTGTTGTAGGCGAGCCCGGTCATGCCGATGTCGATGCCGGCGGCGATGTCGTTCTTCAGCCGCGCGAACGGCTCGAGCTGCGCCAGGCCATCGCTCGGCTTCAGCTTCTCGCACAGGCCCAAACCTGCCGCGCGGATCATCACGCCATCATCGAGAAACATCAGGTGCATCTGCGGCCTGTCTTTCGCGGCGATCGCCTTGGCGAGGATCTCCGAGGAGGTCCCGGGCACAACGACGATCTTGACGTCGTTGGCCTTCTCGAAATCCGGAAACACCGCCTGCGTATAGGTGCGCTCGAAATTGCCGCCGTTCATGCCGACATAGAGCGTCTTCGTCTCGGCCTGCGCAGCGGCGGTGGCGAGCATGAGCGCGAGGGCTGAGCCGAGCGCGCGGCGAGCATCGATCATGGCGTGATCTCCTTCGATCCTGTCGTCATTGCTGCTTGAGAGCACCGCCCGGCTGCGATGCGGGTGAGAAACGGGTGATCGCGAAGGCGTCGATCGGCGTCGCGGTCTGGCCATCGCGCACCAGCTCGGCCAGCACCTCGCCGACACCCGGCGCGATCTGGAAGCCGGCGCCGGAGAAGCCGAAGGCATGAATGAGACCCGGCGTCGTCGCGCTCGGGCCGAGCACGGGATTGCGGTCGGGCATCGTCGCCTCGGTGCCGCTCCAGAACCGGATCGCCTGCGCATGGCGCAACGGCCCGAACAATTCGCTGGCCCGCTGCATGATGGTAAGAGCGCCATCACTGTGCGGGCGCGAGTAGTCGGGATTGTCGAGCGGCGTGGCGCGCTCGCCCCCGACCACGACATTGCCGCGCGCAACTTGCCGCGCATAGATGCCGCCGCCCTCGATGCCGATATTGACGGACAGGAACGGATCGAGCGGCTCGGTCACGATCATCGAGGGATAAGTCCGCTCCAGCGGCACCGGCTCGTTGAACGCGCGCGCAAATCTGTCGGCCCAGGCGCCGGCGCTGTTGATGACGCTGCGGGCGGTGACGGCGACATCGCCGGCCTCGAGCGCAAAGCCCTCGAACGTCCTGCTCACGCCGGCGACTTCCGTGTTTTCCAGCACCTCGGCGCCGGCGCGGCGCGCCGCCGCAGCGAAGGCCGCAGCGACCAGCCGCGGATTGGCGTGGCCGTCACCGGGACAGAACGACCCGCCGACGAGATCGCCCATCACGCCGAAGCGCTCGCGCAGCTGATTGTGTCCGACCAGTTCGAGATCGAGCCCGAACGGCGCGACCTCGGCGGCGTAACGCTCCAGGCTCGCCATGTCGTCGGCGCTGCGCGCGAGCTTGAGATGGCCCGAGCGCAGGAACTCGCCGTCGATGCCGATCAGCTGCTGCAGTCGCGGCCAGATCGCATGCGCCCGCTGCGACAGCGGCAGTTGCTCGGACGGACGGCCCTGCCGGCGCACGCCGCCATAGTTCACGCCGCTCGCCTGCGCGCCGCAAAAGCCCTTGTCGAGCAGCGTGACGGACAGGCCCATGCCGCGCAGCGCCAATGCGGCGGAACTGCCGACCAGGCCGCCGCCGATGATCGCGACATCGCAGTCAATGCGCCGGGTCATGCTGCCTCTCATCGATGGACAGGCCCGCGGCCAGCGGTATCGGCTTGATCGGCGCCTGCGCACGCAGCCGCCCGACCGCGCCGATGTCGCGGCGGGTCTGCGCAGCCAGCAGTTCCGCTGCAGCAGCGCCGCACATGCGGCCCTGGCAGCGGCCCATGCCGATGCGCGTGACCGCCTTGAGACGATTCATTTCGGTCAGCGAGAATCGCGCGATCGCGCGCCGGGCGTCGCCGGCGCGGATCTCCTCACAGCGGCAGAGCAGCGTGTCGTCGGCGATGTCGCCCGCCCCATGCGACGGAAAGGGAAATGCCGCCTCGAGCAGGTCGCGTAAACGGTCGATGCGCGCCAGCACGTGTTCGAGATCGGCGGCGCGCGCCGGATCGTGCGGCAGACCACGGTCCTCCAGCAGCGCCAGCGCCGCACGCTCGCCGGCGGCTTCCGCGGCATCCGCACCGGCGATGCGGGCACCGTCGCCGGCGAGATAGACGCCGGCAACGCTGCTGCGACCGGCGGCATCTCGCTCAGGCAGATGCGCGCGGTCGCGGGGATCGAAGCGGAAGGCGCAGCCGGCGAGATCGGCGGCCTGTGTCTCCGAGCGCAGATTGAGCCCGTAGCCAACGCCATCGCAGGCCATTGCGCGTTCGCGTCCGCCCGCGTGATAGACGATGCGGGCCACCCTGCCCTCGCCCTCAATACGAAGCCCGGAGACGCCGAACTGCACACGCGTTCCACCGAACGCAAGCTCCGCGGCCATGCGCAGTCCGCGGAGCACAATCCCGGGCGCGAGCGGCAGCGCGCGCAGCAGATTGAGCTTGGCCGGCAGCGGCGCTGCATCGAGCACGGCCGCGACGTCCACGCCGGCTTTCATGTACTGCCAGGCGACGAGATAGAGCAGCGGGCCGGCGCCCGCGAACACCACGCGCCGGCCGATCGCACAGCCCTGCGCCTTCAGCGCGATTTGCGCGCCGCCGAGCGTGAACACGCCGGGCAAGGTCCAGCCGGGGATCGGCAGCACACGGTCGGTCGCGCCGGTTGCGAGGATCAGGCCGTCATAGGCGAAGCGCCGGCTGGTGCCGTCGCGCAGGATGTCGGCAGCGCCATCGCGCAGATTCCACAGCAGCGTATTCGGCCGGTAGTCGATATCACCGCCGAGCGCCGCGAAGGCGCGATGCAGCCGCGACGCCTTGGCGGCCTCCGAGCCGTAGCGCGCGCGGTCATCACGCTTATCGGCAGCCAGTGGCTGGCGATAGATCTGGCCACCGCAGGCATGGCCCTCATCCACCACGACCGGCCGCAGGCCGGCCGCGACCAGCGTGATGGCAGCGCGGATGCCGGCCGGGCCGGCGCCGACGATCAGCGGCGGTGGACGCTCACGCATGGCTGCCTCTCCGCTGCGTGATGATGTGCATGCCCTCGGCGAGCGGCGTCGTGCAGGCGCGCAGCCGCTCCCCGCTGTCGAGCTGCACCCAGCAGTCCTGGCACGCCCCCATCTGGCAGAAGCCGGCACGTGGCGAACCAGTGAACTCGCTGCGACGCAGCCGTTCGGCATGACACAGCACCGCGGTCAGCACCGTGTCGCCGGCGCGGCCCTGGCAAGGGGTGCCGTCGATCGTGAAGCGGATCACGGCGCTGTCGGTGCGGACGAGACGGTGCAGCAACGGCATGGTCATTCCTCAGCCCGGCCCGACGAGAATCTTGTCGAGGCCGAAGATGCGATCGAGCAGCAGCATCGCCGCGGCGGTCACCGCGATCATCAGCGCCGACACCGCGGCCATCATCGGATCGATCGACTCGGTCGCATACATGTACATGCGCACCGGCAGCGTGACCGTCGCGGGCGAGGTGATGAAGATCGACATCGTGAGCTCGTCGAAGGAGTTGATGAAGGCGAGCAGCCAGCCGCCGGTGATGCCGGGCAGGATCATCGGCACGGTGATACGGCGAAACACGATCCAGCTGGAGGCGCCCAAGGTCACCGCGGCCTGCTCCGCACTGCGATCCAGCCCCGACAGCGCCGCCAGCACCAAGCGGAGCACATAGGGCGTGACCACGATGATGTGGCCCGCAGTCAGCCAGAGCAGGCTGCCGGTGCCGCCGATGAGCGCGAACAGCCGCAGCAGCGCGACGCCGAGCACGAGATGCGGGATCATCAAGGGCGACAGGAACAGCGCATTCAGCGCCGCGCGGCCGCGGAAATCGTAGCGATCGAGGGCAAGCCCGGCGGCGACCGCGAGCACGACCGCGACCGACGCGGCGATCGCCGCGACCCAGAGGCTGTTGAGGAACGAGGCGACGAAATCCGGATGCGCGAACACGGCCGTGAACCAGCGCAGCGAGACCTGCGTCGTCGGCAGGGTCAAGGTGTTGGCGGGCGTGAACGCGACCAGGCAGATGACGATGAGCGGCGCCAGCACGAAGCCGACGACGAGCGCATGAAACAGCAGAGCGATCGGACCGTTGCGGTGCATGCCACTCACCCCAAGGTTCGCTTCGCGCGCGCCTCGACGACGCGCTGATAGGCCAGCATGATGACGAGATTGATGACCAGGACCAGCATCGCGATCGCAGCCCCCAGCGGCCAGTTCAGCTCATGCATGTATTCGTCATAGACCAGCGTGGCCGCCATCTTCAGCCGGCGGCCGCCGAGCAGCGCGGGGATCGCGAAGGCCGAGGCCGACAGGCCGAAGACAACGAGGCTGCCTGACAACAGGCCCATCGTCACCTGCGGCAGCACCACGCGGCGCAGCGCCGTGAAGCGCGAGGCGCCGAGCGTCCAGGCCGCAGCCTCGACCATCGGATCCAACTTCTGCAGCGAGGTCCAGACCGGGATGACCATGAACGGGAGCATCACATGCACCAGCGCGATCACGATCGCGGTCTCGGTGTAGAGGATCTTCACGGTGCCGATGCCGAGCCCGCGGAATGTATCGTTCACGAGTCCCGTCGGGCCGAGCAGCATGCTCCAGCCGAACGTGCGTACCACCACCGAGACCAGCAACGGGCCGATGATCGCGAGCAGGAAGATCGAGCGCCAGGGCTCGCGCATCCGCGACAGGACGTAGGCCTCAGGCGCGCCGATGACGGCGCAGATCAAGGTCGTGAGCGCGGCGAGCCGCAGCGTGCGCCAGAAGATACTCAGAAAATAGCTGTCGGAGAGGATCGCGGCATAGTGCGCCAGCGTGAACTCGTCCTGCACACCACGCGCGACGTCATAGGCATGGAACGAGAGCACGACTGTGAGCGCGAGCGGCACGAGCACGAGCGCCGCGAACAGTAACGCACCAGGCGCGGCCAACAGCCAGGGTGTCGTGCTGACGCGCGCGCCGCTCATGCCCCCTGCGCTCCCTCCGGCTTCGCGGCCTTGGCGCTGGTGCTGCTCCAGTCGAGTCCGACGGCATCGCCCTCGCGCGCCGGCTCCTCGCCGGCATTGGGCAGGGACACGCCGATCAGGCCGGCCGGCGTCTCCACGGTGAAGAACCAGGCACTGCCGAGAAAAAAGCGGCCTTTGACGCGGCCGTCGAGCACGCCTGCGCCCGGCGCCTTCAAGCCGATCTTCTCCGGCCGGATGGCCAGCACGGCAGCGGCGCCCTCGCTCAGACCAGCGCCGTTGCAGGGCAGCAGGCGGCCGCCGATCTCAACCCCGCCCGGACGCCAGACGCCGGATAGCCGGTTCATCTTGCCGACGAAGGCGGAGATGAAGGACGTGGCCGGGCTCTCATAGAGCCGATAAGGCGCATCGACCTGCACGATGCGGCCCTGCTCCATCACGACCACGCGGTCGCTCATCGACAGCGCCTCGCCCTGGTCGTGCGTCACCATGATCGTGGTGGTGCCGACGCGCTGCTGGATGCCGCGTAGCTCGAACTGCATCTCCTCGCGCAGCTTGGCATCGAGATTGGACAGCGGCTCGTCGAGCAGCAGCACCGGCGGATCGATGACCAGCGCACGCGCCACCGCGACGCGCTGACGCTGGCCGCCGGACAACTGGCGCGGATAGCGGTCGGCGAGCGCGGCGAGCTGCACCAGCGCCAGCGCCTGTCTGACGCGCGCCTCGCGCTCGGCCCTGGCCACCTGGCGCATCTCCAGCCCGAACGAGACGTTCTGCGCCACCGTCATGTGCGGAAACAGCGCATAGCTCTGGAACACAATGCCGAGGCCGCGGCGATCCGGCTTCTCATGGGTGATGTCACGCCCGTCGAGCGTGATGCGCCCCGACGTCGGCTCGACCAGGCCGGCGATCATCTGAAGCGTCGTGGTCTTGCCGCAGCCGGACGGGCCGAGCAGCGAGACGAACTCGCCCTTGGCGACGCTGAGGCTGACGTCGCTGACCGCAGCGACATCACCATAGAGCCTGGTCAGACCTTCCAGCGTCAGGAAACCCATGCGTCCTCGCGCGGGAGGCGCCCTGGGCCATCACCAGGGATTGCCACCCTGGGGCTCTTTCATCGGGCGGTCGGGACGACGGGTCAACGACCGATTTCAATATCCTGAATTTAATTCAGAAAGATTCCGGTATATGGATTATTAGACGCTCCTATTCCCAATATCATTCACTCAACAAAATGAACAACTCTGACCTGCAGTCCTCCTCCAGCCTCCGCCGCGCGCTCAGACTGCTGCGGGTTCTCGCGGCCGGCGACCCGGCGGGGCTGCGGCTGAAGGACATTGCCGAGGCCGCGGGCTGCAGCCAGCCGACCGCGCATCGCATGCTGCAAGACCTGGCGGCCGAAGGTTTCGCGGAGCAGGCCGCCGGCAAACGCTATCGACTCGCGCTCGATTTCTACGTGCTCGCCGCGCGCGCCGGCCAGGCCAGCGGCCTGCGCGAGGCCGCGCGTCCGGCGCTGCTGCGCCTCTCTGCGACGCTCAGCGACACGATCTTCCTGCTGGTGCGCAACGGTTTCGATGCGGTGTGCCTCGATCGCGTCGAGGGGCCGTTTCCGATCCGCTCCTTCACGGGCGATATCGGCGGCAAGGTGCCGCTCGGGCTCGGCCAGGGCAGCCTCGCCATTCTCGCCAACCTGCCGGAGGACGAGCAGGAAGCTGTGATCCGCTTCAACATCCCGCGCCTGCTCGATCGCGGCTTCCTCGACGAGGCGTCGCTGCGCAGCGCTTTGGCGCAGGCGCGCGCACAAGGATGGGTCAACACCAGCACGGGACTGATTCCGGGCATGGCCGGCGTCGGCGTCCCCGTGCTCGACACGCAAGCACGCGCCGTCGCAGCGCTCAGCGTCGGCACGCTGGCGGAGCGGCTGAATGCCGACCGCCTGCCGCATGTCGTGAAGATCCTGCAAGGCGAGGCGCAGGCGCTGGCCGGCAAGCTGAACCCGTTCGACGTCGCGCTGCGCTATCCCTCGCGCAGCCTCAGCACGATCGGAAACTGAGAGAACGCTCTGTCGCAGATCAGTTTATAGGCACGCGGCTGCTCATTTCTTGCGCCGCCATGATCCAAATTTTTGTGCGCCCACGGACAAGTCAGCCGCGCTCGCGCGCACCTAAGCTCGCTTTTGAGCTTGGACCGGGGCGACGGCACCCATGCACCGCCGGACCAGCGCGACATCATCGTTCGAAGGAGCTGGCAACATGCAGACGAGGCTATTCACCAAAGCGAGGCGCGCGTGGCTTGTCGCGCTCGGCGCGATCATCGCGGCGGGGCTTCTCGCTCCCGTCGGCGCCCAGGCCGCGGCGCCCGCAGGCTGCGCGGCGCTCAAGGAGAAATATCCGGACTGGAAGGGCAAGACGCTCGTCAACGCCATCAACCCGCACACGCCGGGCTATGAGTCGATCGATCCGAAGGACCCGAGCAAATATGTCGGCTTCGACATCGATCTCGGCGAGGCCATCGGCGACTGCCTCGGCTTCAAGCTGACCTACAAACCCGTGACCTTCGCCGCGCTCCTGACCACATTGGCAAGCGGCCAGGCCGACATCGTCATCTCCGACATCTACGCCACCAAGGAGCGCGCCAAGGCCGCCGACTTCATCACCTACTCCAAGGTGTTCGACGGCGTGCTGGTCGCCAAGGGCAACCCGAAGGGCATCAACGGCATCAATCTGTCGATGTGCGGCGCCGCCGCCGCCGAGAACACCGGCTATGTCGAGGTCCCGCTGATCCAGGACCTCGGCCCGCAATGCAAGGCCGCCGGCAAGCCCGAGCCGACGCTCCAGCTCTATGACAACAACGCCAACTGCATCCAGGCCATTCTCGCCGGCCGTGCCGACACCTATGTCAACGACGTCAACACGGTCGATCAAGCAGTCAAGGCCTATCCGGACAAGCTGGAGAAGGCGATCGCGGTGACCATCCCCTATTCGGTCGGCATCGCCGTGCCGAAAGACAAGCCGAAGTTCCGCGACGCCGTGATGGCCGCGCTGATCGAGGTGCAGAAGGCCGGCATCCATCAGGAGCTGTTGAAGAAGTGGGAGCTTGATCCGGCGAACTTCAAGGAGCCGGACATCCTGACGGCAGACTAAGCGCGCCCTTCAAGCGAAGCTACTGCCGCAAAAGACCGCGCGCTCCCCTCCCCCTTGCCGAGAGGATGGGGGATGGGGGTCTACACGGCGGAGTCTTTGCTGACATCCCCCTCCCCAACGAGGAGGGATCGCACGAATCGCGGTCGGCACGGCGCTCCGCGCCGTTGCTCACCCTGCGGCACTTTTCAGGCACTCATCACCGATGTCCCTCTTTCTGCACTATCTCAGCATGCCGTACCTGCTCATGGGCATCGAGCTCACGCTGCAGGTCACCGCGCTCGGGCTGATCGGCGGATTGCTTCTTGGGATCATTCTCGCCGGCATGCAGCTCAGCCGGTTCTGGCTATTGGCCGCGATCGCGCGCGGCTACACCGTGATCTTCCGCGGCACGCCGCTGATCCTGCAGATGGTGTTCGCCTACGACGCGCTGCCGCATATCGGCATCAAGCTGCCGGCGGTGCTGGCCGCCGGCCTCGCGCTGGCCTGCAACGAAGCGCCGTTCATTGCCGAGATGCTGCGCTCCGGCGTGCTCGGCGTCGATCGCGGCCAGCTGCTGGCGGGTCAGGCGCTCGGCATGACGCCCGGCGTTCTGATGCGCCGGATCATCGCGCCGCAGGCGATCCGCACCATGATCCCCGCCTTCGGCAACGAGGCCGTGAGCGCGTTGAAGAACTCCTCGCTGGCCTCGGTGATCGCCGTGCAGGAGCTGACCCTGCGCTCGACGCAGCTCGCCTCCTCGACTTTCGATTTCTTCTCGATCTTCTTTGCTTCCGGCCTCATCTACCTCGTGCTGACCGGCGCGATCAGCGTGATTCAGCTGGCGCTGGAATGGCTGCTCGACCTCGACCGGACGACGAAGCCGCGCGGCCTCGCTGATTATCTCCCCTGGCGCCGCGTCGACCTCACGCCAAAGCCGGAGCAGGCCAACAAGGCAGCGCCGCCAGAGGCACCCGAGCTCAAAGAGACCCCGCCGCTCGCTTTGTCGATCGAAGACCGGGCCCGGCGCGCGGCGACTGTCGCGCGCAACAACGTCGCGGTCGAGGTGAAACACCTGCGCAAGGCCTATGACGGCAACAAGGTGCTCGACGGCCTCGACATCACCGTGCGCATCGGCGAGGTGGTCGCGCTGCTCGGGCCCTCCGGCTCCGGCAAGAGCACCCTGCTCCGCTGCATCAACCACCTCGAGAACTGGGATGCCGGCGAGATCCGCGTCGGCGGCCGCAAGCTCGGCTTCGACGAACAAGGGCGCAAGCTGTCGCCGCGCGCGATCGCCAATGAGCGCGCCAATGTCGGCGTCGGCATGGTGTTCCAGCAGTTCAACCTGTTCGGCCATCTCACCGCGAAGGAGAACGTGGCTGGTCCCCTGCGCTGGGTGCACGGCATGGGCCGGTTCGAGGCCGAGCGCCGTGCTCTCGAGCTGCTGGAGCGCGTCGGGCTCTCGCACCGTGCCGATGCGCTGCCGCGGCATCTCTCCGGCGGCCAGCAGCAGCGCGTCGCGATCGCCCGCGCGCTGGCGCCGAACCCGAGCGTGCTGCTGCTGGATGAGCCGACCTCGGCGCTCGATCCCGAGCTGGTCAATGAGGTTCTGGAGGTAATCCGCCGCCTCGCGATCGACGACGGCCTCACCATGATCATCTCGACCCACCAGATCCGCTTCGCCGACGAGGTCGCCGACCGCGTCGCCTTCCTCAATGGCGGCGTTATCCTCGAGCAGGGCCCGGCCCACGAGGTGCTGACGAATCCGCGCCATCCGCTGACCGCGCGCTTCCTGTCGGTGATGGAGGCCGAGCGGCCGAAGGACGCGGTGGCATGAGCGCCGCGTCCTTGTGTGCCGCGACAGCGTCCTCTTGGCCAACCTTCGAGACGCCCGCCTGCGGCGGGCTCCTCAGGATGAGGTCCGTGGCTGCGGCGCCGTCACTCCCACCCTTCATGGTGAGGAGGCCCGCAGCGCCGTCTCCGGACGATGCCGTCGGCATCGCCTTGAGAACCATGAGGCCCACGGTCTCGCGCCCCACAGGACCCCGGGCGCGAGCCAACCTCCCGACGTTTTTCGATCTCTGAGCAAAGAGGCCCTCGCATGAAGCACCATCTGCTGCCGGTGTCCAACAAGACCGTCCACTGGGGCTATTTCTCCAAGGTGGTGTCGCCGGCGCTCACCTTGCGCTCCGGCGATCGCGCCACGATCGAGACGCTGACGCATCACGCCAACGACGATTATGAGCGCATGATCAAGGACGATCCCGGCGCCGAAAGCGTCTTCAAATGGACGAAAGAACACAAGGCGGTGGCGCGGCGCGGCTCCGGCCCGACCGAAGGCCCGTTCATCCGCGGCGCCGGCGAAGGCATCGGCGTGCATCTGCTGACGGGCCCGGTGGCGATCGAAGGCGCCGAGCCCGGCGACGTGCTGGAGGTCCGCATCCTCGATATCAGGCCGCGGCCGAGCCAATGCGGCTGCCATGCCGGCAAGTGCTTCGGCTCCAATGTCGCGGCGAATTGGGGCTTCCATTATCACGACCTGATCGAGGAGCCGAAGCCGCGCGAGGTCGTCACCATCTTCGAGCTGGACAGTTCGGGCGAGCCGTTCGCCAAGGCGGTCTACAACTACGTCTGGACGCCGCAGACCGATCCCGACGGGATCGTCCATCCGACCATCGACTATCCCGGCGTGCCGGTCGATCACACCACGATCAGGAAGCGCGAGAACATCCTGCCGGGCATCAAGGTGCCGGCGCGGCTGCATTTCGGCACCATGGGCCTCGCGCCCTCCGAGGCGGACTACGTCTCCTCGATCCCGCCGAGCTACACCGGCGGCAATATCGACGATTGGCGCATCGGCAAGGGCGCGCGGATGTATTATCCGGTCGCCGTGCCCGGCGCCTATTTCTCGGTCGGCGATCCCCATGCCGCACAAGGCGACAGCGAGCTCGGCGGCACCGCGATCGAGACCTCGCTCACCGGCGACTTCGAGTTCATCCTGCACAAGAAGGGCGATCTTGGCGGCACCCAGCTGGAAGGCCTCACCCATCCGCTGCTGGAAACCAGCGACGCGTGGTCGGTCTATGGCTTCACCTATCCGAACTATCTCGCCGAGCTCGGCGCCAACGCGCAGACCGAGATCGCCAACCATTCCAGCCTCGATCGCGCCATGCGCGACGCCTTCCGCAAGCTCCGCCGCTTCCTGATGACGGTGCATCATCTCAGCGAGGACGAGGCGATCTCGCTGATGTCGGTCGGCGCCGATTTCGGCGTCACCCAGGTGGTGGACGCCAATTGGGGCGTGCACGGCACGATCCGGAAGACCGTGTTCCGGTGTGATTGATTGACGTTGGTGAACGAGCCCTCGCTCCACGAAAGGTACGCTCCCTCCCCCCTTGTGGGGCAGGGGAACAGACCGCTCGCGGGGCACAGCATTGACCAACTCAAGAGCACAGCGCTGAAGACCGACTCCCTTCTGCGGACATCACACACCATGAAGCTCATCTGGCACGGGGGTTGCTTCGAATTCCCGGACCCGGGGCGTGCCATGAGTTTCCGTCCGTTCACCAGCGAATCCTATGCCGAGGGCGAGCGCCCGGATGCGTGGCGCGATGTGTTGAGCGCCGTCGGGCTGCAGCCGGCAACGAAGACGGCCTTCTACGACGGCCATGCCACCGCCTCGCATCGGACTGCGCCAGGCCTGGCGCTATCGCGGCTTTCGGCAGGCTCGCAGAGCGTAGCCGCGGTTCCGCAGGCGCATGAGGACTTGCCGATCGCGCTGCTCGCGATCGAGGATGGCGCCGTGCTCCGCAGCGGCGACAGCCACCGCATCGTGCCGTCGGGACATCTGCTGCTGCTGCCGCGGACACGCGACTGGAGCATCGCGTTTCAGCGCGACCTGCGCGCGATCGTGCTGTCGGTAACATCGGACGCGCTGCACGGCCGCATCAGCGGCAAGCTGAAATTCGCCAAGCCGCAGGTGATCGCGCCAATTGGGCTCGCCGACGTGGTCTGCCGCACCATCGAGGCGACAGCGCGAACGCTGGAAACGCTCAGCGACGCCGAATGGAGCACGGTCGCGCAAAGTCTCGTCGATCTGCTGCTGACGCTGGCGCATCGCCAGGCCGTGCCGGTCTCGGAGGCCGGCAGCAGCGCGACCCAGGCCGCGACCTTGCACCGGATCTGCCAGAGCATCGAGCGAAGGCTCGATGACGCCACTCTCACGCCGGCAAGCGTCGCGCAGGCCGAAGGCATCTCCGAGCGCTATCTGCAGAAGCTGTTCGAGAGCGCCGGCGACAATTTCAGTCACTATGTCCGCGAGCGGCGGCTGCAGCGCGCCTGGACCGATCTGTCCAATCCGGCCGAAGCCCATCATTCCATCTCGGAGATCGCCTATCGCTGGGGCTTTGCCGATTCAGCGCATTTCAGCCGCAGCTTCCGCGCCCGCTTCGGCCTGTCGCCGCGCGAGTTCCGCCAGCAGAAGGCTGAGCAGGCGGTGACCTCGGCGGTGCCGCGCGGCCAGCGCGGCTGGCCGCAGGATGCACTGGCCCAGCAGCGCGCCTCGCCGACCGCGGCTCCGGCGCGAAGCGACATCGCCCTGCCCGCGCCCGCCAACGACCAGGACGCGCAGCAGCGGCATCATCATCTCGCAGTGTCCGCCGAGCGCGTGCATTGGGGCTATTTCAGCCGCTCGCTGCCGCCGCAGCTGGAGATCGCCTCCGGTGACACGATCACGATCGAGACGCTGACCCAGCACGCCTCCGATGATCCGGAGCTGATGATCGCAGGTGACGAGGGCGCGCTCAGCGTGTTCGGCTGGACCAGAACGAAGAAGAACGTCGACCGCCGCGGAGCGGGACCGATGGACGCCAGCGTGTTCGGCCGCGGCGCCGGCGAAGGATTTGGCGTACACATCTGCACCGGTCCGGTGGCGATCAAGGACGCGCAGCCCGGCGACGTGCTCGAGGTCCGCATCCTCGACATCGTGCCGCGGCCGAGCCGCAACCCGAACCACGCGGGACGCGTGTTCGGCTCCAGCGTCGCGGCGTGGTGGGGCTATCATTACAATGAGCTGATTGCGTCGCCGCAGCCGCGCGAGGCCGTGACGATCTACGAGATCTTCGCCGGCGATCCCGAGCCGCACGCCCGCGCGTTGTATTCCTATCGCTGGGAGCCGCAAACCGATCCGGCCGGGATCGTGCACGCGACCTATGATTATCCCGGCGTGCCGGTGGCCGCTGACAGCATCAAGCGCCGCCATGGCGTGCTCGACAACATCCGCATTCCGCTGCGGCCACATTTCGGCGTCATCGCCGTGGCACCGCGCGAAGCCGATTTCGTCGACTCGGTTCCGCCATCCTATTTCGGCGGCAATCTCGACAATTGGCGCATCGGCAAAGGAGCGACCGTGTATCTGCCGGTCGCCGTTCCCGGCGCGCTGCTCTCCGTCGGCGATCCTCACGCCACGCAGGGCGACGGCGAATTGTCCGGCACCGCGATCGAATGCTCGATGACCGGCACCTTCCAGGTGATCCTCCACAAGAAGACCCAGCTCGCCGGACAGCCCTTCGCCGACCTCACTTATCCGCTGATCGAGACCGCGACCGATTGGGTGCTGACCGGCTTCAGTCATCCGAACTATCTCGCCGAGTTCGGCGCGCAGGGCCAGAGCGAGGTCTACGCGACATCCTCGCTCGACCTCGCGATGAAGGATGCGTTCCGCAAGATGCGCCGCTTCCTGATGCACATCAAAGGCCTCAGCGAGGACGAGGCGATCGCGCTGATGTCGGCGGCCGTCGACTTCGGCGTGACGCAGGTGGTCGACGGCAATTGGGGCGTGCACGCGATCCTGAGCAAGCGGCTGTTCGAGGATGCGGATTGAACCGCAGCTGCTTCTCAGATCTCCGTCATTGCGAACGAAGCGAAGCAATCCCAGGCGTCACGCGCGACTCTGGATTGCTTCGTCGCTTCGCTCCTCGCAACGACGGCCGTTGTTGTTTTTCCAGCGAGCCCCCTACGAAGAGGACACCCCCATGCAATTCCACATGATCACAGGCGCGACGAAGCCGGTGGCGCCGTTCAGTCACGCGGTCGAGACCGACGGCTTCGTGTTCGTCACCGGCCAGATGCCGGACTCACCGGAGGCGCCGGGCGTACTGCCGGAGGGGATCGTCCAACAGACGAAGGCGGTGATGCAGAACTTGAAGGACATCCTCCAAGGTCTTAACCTCCGCTTCGAACATATTGTGATGGCTCGGATTTACCTGACCGAGTTCAAGCGCGATTACGCGGCAATGAATGAAACCTACCGTTCATTCTTCCCGCCGGACCGGCTGCCGGCCCGCACCTGCGTCGGCGTCACCGGCCTTGCCTATGACGCGCTGATCGAGATCGATCTGGTCTGCCGCAGACCATAATACCCATTGGTAAACATCTCCTCAACGCGGCAAGCCGTCATTCGATCCGGGCTGGGGAGCCTTCCGCTGCTGCCGATTGTGTGCCGGCACCAACCGGTGTCAATTCGCCGACGAATGCGGCGGATCGAGGGGGAGTGCCATGCCGAACCAGTTTTCCAATCGTCAAGAGATCCGCAAGCCGGCGGTGACCAGCAAAGGCGGCATCGTCGCGGCGCAGTCGCGGCGGGCGGCGGAGATCGGCGCCGAGGTGCTGGCCGCCGGCGGCGACTGCATCGATGCGGTCGTCGCGACCGGCTTTGCGCTCGGCGTGCTGGAGCCGTGGATGAGCGGTCTCGGCGGCGGCGGCGCGATGGTGCTGTACCGCGCCAAGGAAAACCGCGTCGAGGTGATCGACTACGGCATGCGCGCGCCCGACAGTCTGCGCGTGGAAGACTATCCGCTGGCCAATGACGGCAGTGTCGCCGCCGATCTGTTCCCGTGGCCCCGCGTCAAGGACGACCGCAACCTGCACGGCCCCGGCGCGGTCGCCGTGCCCGGCGTCGTCGCCGGCATGGAGGCGGTGCACAGCCGCTACGCCAGGCTACCCTGGCAGGACCTCGTCACGCCGAGCGTCAGGCTCGCTGCTGAAGGCCTGCTGGTGGATTGGTGGACCACCGTGATGATCTCGAGCTGCGCCGCCGATCTGCGCCGCTATCCCGCCAGCGCCGCGGCCTATCTCAAGGACGGCCTGCCGCCGAACCCGCAATGGGGTGCCAAGGCGGTCACGCGCTTGCCGCAGGAGCAGCTGAAGGCGACGCTTGCGCATCTTGCCAGCGCCGGTGCGCGCGATTTCTATCAGGGCGACATCGCCCGCTCCCTGACGCGCGACATCCAGGCGGCCGGCGGGGCGTTGTCGGTCGAGGATCTCGCCGCCTTCGCGGCGCATATCCGCGAGCCGCTGCGCATCCCCTATCGCGGCGGCACCGTGTTCGCGACGCCGGAACTGACCGCTGGACCCACGCTGGCGCACGCGCTGCGGCTGATGCAGGCCAGCATCGCCGCGTCAGGCCAGGCGCCTGACGCCAGCGCCTTCATCGCCTATGCGCAAGCGCTGCAATCGGCCTATCGCGAGCGCCTCAACGACATGGGCGATGCGCCCGGCAAGCGCGCGCTCGGCGCGGAATATCTCGCCCCGGCCTGCACCACGCATTATTCGGTGGTCGATCGCGACGGCAACATGGCGGCGGTCACCCAAACCTTGCTGTCGGGCTTCGGCTCGAAATTCCAGGCGCCGCAGAGCGGCATCATGATGAACAACGGCATCATGTGGTTCGATCCGACGCCCGGCACGACCAACTCGCTGGCGCCGGGCAAGCGCTGCCTCACCAACTACACGCCGGTCGTGGCACAGGCGGCGGATGGAAAGCGCCTCGCGCTCGGCGCCTCCGGCGGCCGTCGCATCCTGCCCGCGGTCGCGCAGATGCTGTCCTTCGTCATGGATTACGGCATGGACCTGGACGCCGCGATCCACCAGCCGCGGATCGACGCCAGCGAGGGCGACGTGGTGGGTGCCGATACGCGGCTGCCGGCCGAGGTCATGAACGCGCTCGCGGCAAAGTTCGAGACGGTGCCGTCCCCGGTGCAGACCATGCCGATGAAATTCGCCTGCCCCAGCATCGTGCTGCGCAACGGCGACACGAACAGCGGCGCGACGGAGATCTTCCATGCCTGGGGAGATGCGGTGGCGGAGGGGTGAGGCAACGATCCCTCAGATTGGAGATATCACCGCGCTGACATTGTGCTCCCCCCCTTTGCGGGCAAGGCGATTGCATATGGCTGCACAGCAGTTCGGGGCCTCATGGTTCGAGACGCGCCGCAGAGGCGCTCCTCACCATGAGGGGCTAATTTCGTGCCGCAAAACAAGCTTTCATCCTGAGGCCGCCGGAGTCGGGTGTCTCGAAGGATGGCCGCAGAGACGATGTCAGTTTTCCATATGCGATCGCCCCGCCCTTGCGGGGAGGAGATGAGATCGCGGCGGCGTCACCGTAGAACGCAAGCGATGAGTAAGCAGCGAGAGCAGTGCGCAAAGAGCCTGGCGATTACCCCACCAGCGCCCCGACCAGCCCGCTCTCCGGCTCCGCCAGCTCATCGATCACGTCGAAATGGTGCCGGTCCGGTGCTTCGACGTAGGCCGTGGATGCGCCGAGCCCGGTCCAGATGTTGGCGAGCAGTTGGGCCTGGCGGCGGAATTCGTTGCGCTCGGCGCCGCCGACCCAGGCGGTGACCCGCGCGCCCTCGATCGGCGCCAGCAGCGCGGGACTCTCGCGCAGCGCAGTGGCGTCGTCGATGCGCAAGGTCTCGTTCATCGCCGTCCGTTGCAGCGGACGCAGATCGTGCAGACCTGAGATCGAGACGACGCTGGTGATGCGCGCCTGCCGCTCCGGCGGCAGCGGCGCGCCGCGGCAGATCATGCGGCTGACGAGATGGCCGCCGGCGGAATGGCCGGTCAGCGCCACCGGACCCGCAACCTCGTCCATGGCCCGCGCGATCGCCTGCGCCACATCGGACGAGATGTCGGCGAGGCCGACCTCGGGGCAGAGCCGGTAGGACGGCATCGCCACAGCAAAGCCGTGCGCGTTGCCGCCGCGCGCCAAATGGGACCAGAAGCTCTTGTCGAGCCGCATCCAATAGCCGCCATGCACGAAGACGACGAGCCCTTTCGGCGCAGCCGCAGGCAGGAAGAGGTCGAGACGCTGGCGGTCATGCGCGCCATAGGCAATGTCGAGCTTCGCCCGGCCCTGCCCCGCGAGCTCTTTGCGATACGCGTCAGCCGGCGCGACCCATAGGCCGGGCCAGCGCTCGCCGCCGGCGATGTTGGGGCCATTGGCGTAGGCGTTGTCCCAGTCCTTGATAGTATAGAGCATCGAAATCTCCTGATCGAATGAGCGCGCGGCCTTGCAGCCCGAGGTCTATCGCTGATGATATTCTGAGTCTTCGCGGGTCCGCATCCTCATGCCCGGGCTTCGTCCCGCCTGCGCGACCGAAGCCGCTTCGGCGCGGCGAAGGCCCGGCATCCACGTCCGTTCCAGGATGCAGCACGACGTGGATGGCCGGAACGGAGTCCGACCATGACCGTGCGCAGAGAGCCGCCTTCAAGCTTGAACATCATATGCGGGAGCCCTGCTCACAGCCCGGTGCGCAGCTTCCAGAGTTCGGGGAACAACACGATCTCCAGCATTTTGCGCAGATAGTTCACGCCGCTGGTACCGCCGGTGCCGGTCTTGAAGCCGATGATGCGCTCCACCGTGGTGACGTGGTTGAAGCGCCAGCGGCGGAAATAATCCTCGAAATCGACCAGCTTCTCGGCCAACTCGTACAGCTCCCAATGCCGCTGCGGATCGCGATAGACGCTGGTCCAGGCCGCCGCCACTTCCGGGCTCTCGCTGCGCGTTCCGCGCCAGTCGGTGCGCTGCCCGTCGGCGCCGATGAAGAAGCCGCGCCGCGCCAGCAGCTTCAGCGCTTCATCATACAGGCTGGGTTTGGCGAGGATCGCTTCCAGCTCGGCGGTCAACTCGGGGTGATGCGCGTGCGGACGCAGCATCGCCAGATTGCGGTTGCCGAGCAGGAATTCGATCGAGCGATACTGGAACGATTGAAATCCGGAGGACTCGCCGAGCTTGTCGCGGAACAGCGTATATTCGCTGGGCGTCATCGTGCGCAGCACGTCCCAGGCGCCGTTGAGCTGCTCGAAGATGCGCGACACCCGCGCCAGCATCTTGAACGCCGGCTGCACGTCGTCTTTGGCGATCGCCGCCATCGCCGCCTTGATCTCGTGGATCGCGAGCTTCATCCACAATTCGGAGGTCTGGTGCTGGATGATGAACAGCAGCTCGTCATGCGCCGACGACAGCGGCGCCTGCGCGTCGAGCAGGCGATCGAGCATCAGATAATCGCCATAGGACATGCGTCCCTTGAAGTTCATCCGCGCGCCTTCGGTGGCGGGATCGTAGGGGGCGTTGCTCACGTCACGAGCTCCTTCTGGCGATACTCAGGCTTGTCCCACAGCCTGTTGGCGAGGACCTCCGCGAGGATGTCGACGGCGCCGCGCACCTCGGCCTCGCCGATATAGAGCGGCGTGAAGCCGAAGCGCAGCGCGTCCGGCGCGCGGAAGTCGCCGATGACGCCGCGCGCGACCAGCGCGCGCATGATCGCATAGCCGTCGGGATGACGGAACGACACCTGGCTGCCGCGCCGCGAGGCATCGCGCGGCGACGCCAAGGTCAGCGACGGACAGCGCGCCTCGACCTCGGCGATGAACAGCTCGGAGAGCGAGATCGAGGCCGTGCGCACGTCCTGCATCGACACGCCGTCCCAGGCGTCGAGCGCGGCATCGAGAGCGGCGAGCGCGATGATCGGCGGCGTGCCGATGCGCATGCGCTCGATACCGCCGCCCGGGCGATAATCCAGGTCGAAGGCAAACGGCGCCTCATGGCCCATCCAGCCCGACAGCGCCGGCGGCGCGATGTCGGCGTGGCGCGGCGCGACATAGATGAAGGCTGGCGCGCCGGGACCGCCATTGAGATATTTGTAGGTGCAGCCGACGGCGAAGTCCGCATCCGCGCCAGCAAGATCCACCGGCACCGCGCCGGCGGAATGCGCGAGATCCCACACCGTGAGCGCGCCAGCAGCATGCGCCTTCTGCGTCAGCGCGGCCATGTCGTGCATCCGGCCGGTGCGGTAGTCCACCTCGGTCAGCATCAGCACGGCAACGCTGTCGTCGATCGCGGCCTCGACCTGCTCGGGATCGACCACCTTCAAGGTCGCGCGGTCGCCGAGCATGCGGACCAGCCCCTGCGCCATGTAGAGATCGGACGGGAAATTGCCGCTGTCGGACAGGATCACGCGCCGGCTCGGATTGAGCGAGAGCGCCGCGGCGAGCGCCTGATACACCTTGATCGAGAGCGTATCGCCCATCACGACCGTGCCGGGCACAGCGCCAATCAGCCGGGCAATGCGATCACCGACGCGGCGCGGCTGCACCATCCAGCCGGCGCTGTTCCAGCCGCGGATCAGCTCCTGCCCCCACTCCGCCTCGATCATGGCGGCGACGCGCGCGGGCACCGCGGACGGCAGCGCTCCCAGCGAATTGCCGTCGAGATAGATGATGCCGTCAGGTATCTTGAAAAGCGATCGTGTGTAGGAAAAATCCGTCATGCTGCCTTGCTCTGTTCGCGATCCTGGATGCATGATTTGGGCCGTAAGAGGCCAGATCGGACGGCCCGGGCGGCCACAGCCCCGACCGAGATCGTGACGGACCGCCCATGCCCGCGCGATCTGGCTCTGTCATGACTGCAGCTTTGGAGCAAGCGCGATGAGAGTTTCAGCATGGCTCGTCCTCGGTCTCTGCCTGCTGCGGACGCCCGCCTTTGCCGGCAATGAGATCGACGCCGCGCAGGGGGTGATCCGCGCCCAGGAGCAGGCGCTGGCGCGCGATGACGGCGCGACCGCCTATGCCCAGGCGGCGCCGGAGATCCAGGCGCTGTTCCCCAGCATCGAGATCTTCATGGCTATGGTGCGCGAAGGCTATGCACCGGTCTACCGGCACCGCAGCTTCGAATTCGGTCCATCACAGGCGCAGGACGGCACGATCATGCAGCGCGTTCACATCGTCGACGCCAATGGCGAGGCCTGGGAAGCGCTGTACACGCTGCAAGCGCAGACCGATGGCAGCCTCAAGATCACCGGCTGCTCGCTGCTGAAGGCAGGCCAGTCGGTCTGACCGCGCGGCGGATTCAGCGCGTCGGCGCCGGCGGGCCGCCATGCTGCTGGCGCCATTGCAGGAACTGCCGAAACAGCGCGCTGCGCTCGGCCGGATCGTTCGACACCTGGCCGCCGCTCTGGCGCACGAAATCCTCGAATTGCCGCTGCTGGACATCGGCGACATGCGGCCGCGGCGCCATGTTGCGGGCGACCAGCCACTCGTCCGCCGCCTTGAAGCGCTTCCAGCCGGGAACGGCGGCGACGATGCTCGACTCCTTCCATTTCGGATGCCGCGGCGGCTTCATGAACTCGTCGTAGTTCGCGAAGAACGCATCGACGAAGCGCGCGACCTTGCGGTAGCGCTCGGTATTCTCCGGCCAATTGTAGCTGACAAGCAGCATGCCGATCGCCACGGTCTCGATCGTCTCGCCAGACCCGAGCAGGTTGGGATATTCCTCCGACGACAGCGTGGTCGGCAGATAGAGATCCTGCAGACGGCGGTCGTAGGGGATGGCCACCAGATGCAGCGCGCGATTGTCGTTGCGGATGTTGCGCGCGAGCTGGAACACTTTGCCGGTCGAGACGATGTAGGCGTCGGCTTCGCCGTCGACCAGCTTCTGGATCGATTTCGCATCGTCGGTCGAATAGTCGAACGATGCGGTCATGCCGAGCCGGTTGAAGATCACGCGCGCCGAATAGAACCCGACATCGGTCGGCGCAATGACCCGCTTGCCGTTGAGATCGAAGATCGAGCGGATCGAGGACCGCGCGATGACATGGACCTCATTATAATAAAGCCGCGCGACGTAGCGCAGCTGCGACGTGATGTCCGGGATGCCGTATTGCAGGCGATAGAACTCAGGCACGTCGGCGGCGACCGCGCCCATGTCGATGCTCTTGAGGAACAGGATGTCGGAGACATTGCGGACTGGCCCCTTGCCGAGCACCGGCAGCACACGAATGTTGGACTGATCGTCGAGCACGCGCGCCATGTCCGAGCCGAACACCGAGGTCGCCCCGCCAGCCGGCGCCGTGATGATCGTCACCGTGCCATCGTTGACGTCGTTCGGGTTCGGTAGCCGCCACACATCCGGTCCGCTGCCGGGCGCCGGCGACAATGAGGCCGGCAATCCGGCCGGACGTGGCGGCGCGGGGATCACAGGCGCAGCATTCGGCTTGGCCGGCGCAGGCGCCACCGGCACGATGATGGAGCGGGTCGGCGCGGGGCGTTGGGGTGGAGGCGCCTGCGCCGAAGCCGCACCGGCAAGCAGGAGGCTGACGATCATTGCGGGCAGCAGCTTCCAAACGCCTTGGGGCACGATCGGTGATGCGAATCGTCCTTCGCCATCGCGATGCCGCCGCAGCGATCTCGACCGGTCCGCAGCCTTCACCTCGACGCCTCCTTGCGCTTCGGGCAAGCGATGGGCATCCGCGGCCCCGGATGGGACCACGCAACATTCCCCCTCGCGATGCGAGTCCCCCCGAGCGCTCATGGCCTCGAGCGGCCTCGATCGAGTTGGTAGTTGCTGGTTGGGATTCGATGGATTTGCGGCGCGCGCCGGGATTTTGTATGACGGCGTGCATATGCCCCACCGATCAGGATCCGACTGTTGCCGTCGCGCAACGCTTTCGGTTCAGGTCTGGGCTCAAGCCGCGAGCGAGTGTTGCCGCCGCGCCAGGATCAGCAGCGTGACCACGATGGCCAGATTGAGCGCATTCCAGCCGAGCCCATTGGCGAAGGCCGCGGCATAGGAGCCGGTGGCGTCGAAGATCACGCCGGAAACCCAGCCGCCGAACGACATCCCGAACACCGAGGCGAAGATGACGATGCCCACGCGGGTGGCGGCCTCGCGCGCCGGCATCGCCTCGCGCACGATGATCGCATAGCTCGGCACGATGCCGCCCTGGAACAGGCCGAACATCCCGGAGATCAGATACAGCGAGGTGAGGCCGTCGAAGAACAGATAGAACAGCAGAGCAAAGCCCTGCGCGAGCGAGCCGATCAGCAATGTGCGCATGCCGCCGACACGGTCGGCGAGAAAGCCCGAGCCGATGCGGCTGAGGATGCCGAGCGCCATCATCAGCGACAGCATCTGGGCGCCGGCCGCGACGCCATAGCCGAGATCGCCGCAATAGGCGACGATGTGGACCTGCGGCATCGCCATGGCGACGCAGCAGGCGATCGCAGCGACGCTGAGCAGCACGGTCAGTGCATTGGTGGAAATCGGCAGCGCGAGCTGCGGCGGTGCGGCATGGGCATGATCCTGCGCGCCGGCGCCGCCCATGCGGGCGCGCAACAGCAGCAGCAACGCGCTCATGGTCACCGCACTGAAAATCCCGAGCGCGACATGGCTGGCGCGCCAGCCGATCTGCTGCACGCCCCAATTCACCAGCGGCGGCCAGATCGTGCCGGCGACATAATTGCCGGAGGCGACGATGGTGACGGCGAGCCCGCGATAGCGCACAAACCAATGCGAGGCCTCGGCCATCAACGGCGCGAAGGTCACGGATGAACCCAGCCCGACCAGGAAATACACTGCCTGGAACTGCCACAGGGTCACCGAGGCGCCAGCGAGCAGATAGGCCACTGCCGTGCAGGCAATGCTCAGGGCCATGGCGGTGACGATGCCAAAACGGTCGGTGATGCGGCCGACGATGACGCCACCGAGACCGAAGCCGAACATCGTGAGCGTATAGGCCAGCGAGACGGCGCCGCGGCTGGCGGCGAACTCCGCCTGCACCGTCGGCAGCACGACGACGACGGTCCACATCCCCGCACCGCCGATCGATCCGATCACGAGCGCCAGCACCAGCCGCGCCCAGGCCTGGCGCGAATCCGGAACGAAATGGGGCGCTTCCTCGAATCTTGTGGCTGGTCCGTGCACGATGTCGGCAACATCATCGTCGCGCCGTATCGGGTCAAGTCACATTGCTGCAGCATTGGCCATGCAGAAGCAGTGCAACAGACGTGGCGCAATGCTGCTTCCGCAGCCCTCTTTGCGGCGGCGCGCCTGTTGCGCTAGAGTGCCGACCGACACGGAGAGATTTGCGCGCGCATGTCGCTGGGATTGACACGAAAGCTGCGGGTTTCAGCGGGACGGCTGCTCGTCCTTGCCTACCTGTTCTGCGTGCTCAGCCCGGGCGTGGCGCTCGCATTTGCCCGCGGCGCGGCGCCGTGCTTCGATGACGGCATGGTTGCCGTCGCGGTCTCTCATCATCCGGCCCAACCCGCGTTGGACGATGGCGCGATGCCGCGGCATGCCGCGCATGCGCATCATCATGATCACCCAATCGCGGATGCCAGTCTACAGCCGCAGCAGGATCCGCCGCCCGCACCGTCCCACCACGATCACAGCAAGATGCCCGGCCCCTGCTGCGCCATGATGTGCGCGGTCGGCCTCGCCGCCGCGCTGCCGGTGGTCGCCTTGCGCGCTCCCCTCGCCGCGGCCAGCGAAGCTGCGCACGAGACCAGTCTGCCCGGGCGCACGCCGCCACGGCTCGATCGTCCCCCTATCGTCCTGGTCTGAACGAACGACGCGGACTCGCGCGCAACTGCGCGCGGTCGCTGATCATCGACCGACCAAAGGACAGATCATGTTGTCGCAATCACCGGCGCCGCCCGCTGCCGTTCGTCCGGCGCGGCGCGGCCTGCCGTATCGCATTGTCTCCGGGGCATGCGCGCTGCTCACCGCTGTGAGCCTCGCCGGCTGCCAGCCGCGCACCGTCGCGTTCGCCGGCCCCGATCCGGCCGATCCCGCGGCCAATGAGGCGCCGGTGCGCACCTCCGCGGTCGTCGCGCCCTACACGCCGCTGCGCCCCACCGCCCCCGCCGGCTGGGGAGAGCGTGGCGGGGCGCGCGCACCGCGCTCCGAACCGGCCCGCCAGGAGCCCTGAGATGCAAGGGATCATCAAGCTCGCGCCGCGCGTTGCGGCGCTGGTCGTCGCAGCATCTGGGCTTGCCGGCTGCGCCTCGTTCTCGCCCGACGGCGGCCTCGGCGTCGTGGCCGACATCACCGGCCGCACCACCGGCAAGGAGGTCGCCTCGGTCAGAACCGATGACGATGCCGCGCGCCTGCGCGACGCCACGCGCCGGCTGCTGTCGCGGCCGCTGTCGGCGGATGCCGCCGTGCAGGTCGCGCTGTTCAACAACAAGGGGCTGCAGGCGGCCTATCATCAATTGGCGCTCAGCGAGGCTGATACGATCGAGGCCAGCCTGCCGCCGAACCCGACCTTCTCGCTGATGCGCATCAGCGGCGACGGCGCGCTGGAAGCCGAGCGGCAGGTCGCCGGCGACATTCTGGCGCTCGCCACCTTGCCGCTGCGCTCGGAGATCGCGCGCGAGCGCTTCCGGCAGGCGCAGTTGAAGGCTGCACTCACCACCTTGCGGCTGGCCGCCGACGTCCGCCGCGCGCATGTGCGCGTGGTGGCCGCGAACGAGCTGGTGGCGCTGCTCGGCGAGGCGCAATCGGCCGCGGAGGCCACCGCGAAGCTCGCCCAGAAACTCGGCGAGACCGGCGCGCTCAACCGGCTCGATCAGGCGCGCGAGCAGGTGTTCTATGCCGAGACGACGGCCGAGCTCGCCACCGCCCGCCGCATGGCGGCAAGCGCGCGCGAGCGCCTGATCCGGCTGATGGGCCTGTGGGGCGACGACCTGGGTTTCCGGCTGCCGGATCGGTTGCCCGCGCTGCCGCGGCGGCCGCTGAGCCAGCCCTTCGTCGAGCGCGACGCCGTCGCGCATCGCATCGATCTGCAGATCGCCCGGCTGGAGCTCACGGCACTCGCGACCTCGCTGCAGCTCACCGAGGCGACGCGCTTCGTGACGCTGCTCGACCTTGCCGGCCTCGATCGCAAGACCGTCGAGCCCGACGGCCGCGTCATCCGTGAGCGCGGCTATGATGTGCAGTTCCAGATTCCGGTCTTCGACGGCGGCGAGGTCCGCGCGCGGCAGGCGGCCGAGACCTACAACATCGCCTTCAACCGCCTCACCGAGCGCGCCGTCACGGTGCGTTCCGAGGCGCGCGATGCCTATCGCAGCTATCGCGCGGCTTACGACATCGCCGGCCATTATGCCCGCGAGGTGCTGCCGCTGCGCCAGATCATCAGCGAGGAGATGCAGCTGCGCTATTCCAGCATGCAGGTCGACATCTTCGCACTGCTGGTCGAGGCGCGGCAGCGGCTGGCCTCGCGCCGCGCCGCGATCGATGCCGTCAGAGACTTCTTCCTCGCCGATGCCGAGTTGTCGGCCGCAATCAACGGCGGCGTCGTGAGCGGCGAAGATAATGCACAGCAGACCGCGAGCGCGCTCGTGCCCGCCAATGACTGACAGGAGAGCCCCGATGTTGTCACGCCGAACCCTGCTCGGCTCCGCGGCGCTGGCCGGCGCCTCCGCCGTATCCGGCCGCGTCCAGGCCGCCGCCATTCCCGAAGCACCGACCATGGATAAGGCCGTGATGCAGCCGCCGTTGAATCCGTCCGCCGGTCCGGACTATCAGCCGGTGGTCACGCTCAACGGCTGGTCGCTGCCGTTCCGCATGAACGGCGACTGGAAGGAATTCCATCTCGTCGCCGAGCCGGTGACGCGCGAATTCGCGCCCGGCATGACCACGCATCTGTGGGGCTATAACGGCCAGTCGCCGGGCCCGACCATCGAGGCGGTCGAAGGCGACAGGGTGCGGATCTTCGTCACCAACAAACTGCCGGAATATACCACGGTGCACTGGCACGGCGTCATCCTGCCCTGCGGCATGGACGGCGTCGGCGGCCTGACCCAGCCGCACATCAAGCCGGGCAAGACCTTCGTCTACGAGTTCGAGATGAAGCACGCCGGCACCTTCATGTATCACCCGCATGCCGACGAGATGGTGCAGATGGCGATGGGCATGATGGGCATGATCGTCGTGCATCCGCGCGGCTCCGCGCCGCCGCCGGTCGACCGCGACTTCGTGTTCGTGATGTCGACCTATCGCATCGAGCCCGGCAGCTATCTGCCCAAGGTCAATGAGATGACCGACTTCAACATGTGGACCTGGAACGCCCGCGTCTTTCCCGGCATCGATCCGCTGCCGGTGCGGCTCGGCGACAAAGTGCGCATCCGCATCGGCAATCTCACCATGACCAACCATCCGATCCATCTGCACGGCCACAAATTCAAGGTGATCGGCACCGACGGCGGCTGGCTGCCCGAAACAGCGCAATTCCCGGAGACCACCACCGACGTGCCGGTCGGCGCTGTGCGCGTGCTCGATTTCACGGCCGACAATCCCGGCGACTGGGCGTTCCACTGCCACAAGTCGCATCACACGATGAACGCCATGGGCCACGACATGCGCAACCTGATCGGCGTGTCGCGCAAGGAGTTGGCCGCTGCCGTCGGCAAGCTCGCGCCCGAGGGCATGGTGATGGGCCATACCGGCATGGCTATGGGCACCATGGAGATGCCGGCGCCCGACAACACGCTGCCGATGATGACCGGCACCGGTCAGTTCGGCCCGATCGAGATGGGCGGCATGTTCACCACGCTCAAGGTGCGCGAGGGCCTGGCGCGCGACGATTATCGCGATCCCGGCCCTTATCAGTTTCCGCAAGGCAGCATCGCCTATGAGGTCGCGAGCGCGCCGGAGCCGGTCCCGCGCGCCAGCAGCGCCGCAGCCGCAACGCCGAAATCCACCCGTCCATGACCAGCCGACCAGATGATCCCCAGGAGAGACAGATGAAGACCCCCGTCATGATCAGCGCCGCCATCGCCGCCGCGATGATCGCAGCCGCGCCGGCGCGCGGCCACGAGCAGCACGGCGCGCAGGGCTATTCGGCCGGCGAGCCGGGTGACCCCAAACTGCCGTCGCGCACCGTCGAGGTGCTCTTGACCGAGATGGAGTTCACCCCGGCGCGCATCGACGTGAAGCGCGGCGAGCAGATCCGCTTCATGCTGCGCAACAACGGCAAGGAGGACCATGAATTCCTGCTCGCCACCAAGACGGAGAATCTGAAACACGCCGCCGTCATGAAGAAGCATCCCCACATGGAGCACGCCGAACCGAACGGCGCCCGGCTCGCACCGGGCAAGACCACCGAGCTGCTGTGGCGCTTCACCAAGACCGGGACGTTCGAATATTCGTGCCTGATCCCCGACCATCGCGACTACGGCATGACCGGTCATGTCAGCGTCAAGTGACGGCGCGCCTCACGCGCCAGGCCGTAGGGCGGATCAGCGTTAGCGTGACCCGCCATCGCCACGGATCTCGGCCCCATCGGCGGATCACGCTGCGCTGATCCGCCTTACGCATTCAGACCCAAGACCAGCAGAAGAGACGACACGATGAAGACGTTCACTCAGCTCAGCACCGCCGCCGCCCTTGCTCTCGCGCTTCTGACCCCCGCCCTCGCCGCCGATGCCATCAGCGGCGACGTCAAGAAGGTCGACGAAGCCAACGCCAAGATCACCCTGCATCACGGCCCGGCCAAGAGCCTCGGCATGGACGAGGCCATGACCATGGTCTACCGCGTCAAGGACGCCGCGATGCTCAAGGGCCTCAAGGCCGGCGACAAGGTCAAGTTCGAGGCCATCGAGGAGCCGTCCGGCTACACGGTGACCGAGATCGAGAAGGGCAAGTAGGACAAGCGACGCTGGCCCGTCAAAGTCCTGGCCCCTGCGGCCGCTTGGCGAGGATGCTGCTCCCTTGACCGGGCATTCCTCGCCTCCGCGCGCGCCCCGCCGGCCGCGTTAACGCTTTGCTAACCATGAGGCGGGCAAGCTTTGCCGCGTCGCGCTGCGCGTGGCGGGCCGCCGGATCATCGCTCCGGCGAGCCCTGCCCGTCGCGGCTGCCGGCACGACGGCGCAATCGGCCCAACCTGCGGCCCCCGGCGGGGCGCTCCGCCGAGCGCGGCGCCAGGCCCGTTCGAACGCGCCACCGCACAGTTCGCCCGGAGAAAAGCCTTGAGCACCGTTGGTTCGCGCGCCTTCCAGAAGGCCCGGCAGGAGAAGAAGCAGAAGAAGCTGGTCGAGACGCAGCTGACGGCGGCGTACACGGCCTATCGCGCCGGACGGCAAGCGGAGACCCAGGCGATCTGCGCGGCGCTGCTGCAGGAGGTGCCGAGCTGCTTCGACGCCATGCATCTGCTCGGCGTCTCGCTCGTCACCAGCTCGCGTTTCGTCGAGGCCACCGGCTTCTTGACCCAGGCGGTCGCGCTGGAGCCCAATTCGGCCGATGCGCAGTCCAATCTCGGCTGGGCACTGGTCAATTGCGAGCGCTACGAGGAGGCGCGCGCCGCGCTGGAGCGATCGCTCGCGCTGCGGCCGAACGCGCCGGTCACGTGGCGGAATCTGGCGATCGCCCTGCTGCGGCTGAAACAGGGCGAGGCCGCCCTCGACGCCGCGACCCGCGCCCTCCAGCTCAAGCCTGACGATGTCGATTCCTGGTGCAACCGCAGTGTCGCCGAGCTGATGCTGCGACGCTGGGACGCCGCTGCGGCCAGCGCCGAGCGCGCCTTGAGTTTCAACCCGGCGCATTTCGAAGCGCTGGTCAACAAGGGCCTCGCGCATCTCGAACTGCATCATTTCGAGCTGGCGGAAGCGACCTTCAACACGGCCCGCGCGGTGCGGCCGAGCAATGCCGAGCTGCTGGCGCATCGCGGCCGGCTGTTCATGCTGAGCGGGCGCAATGCCGAAGCCGAAGCCGAGTTCGATGCCGCGGTCGCCCTCGATCCCGGGCTGCAGGTGGGCTGGCAGGGCAAGGCGCAAATCGCGATGCTCAACGGCAACATCGCCCAGGCGATGGCGGCCTGCAAGCGCGTGCTCGACCAGAACCCGACGGCCCAAGTGGCGCTGACCTTGCTCGGCGCCTGCCAGGGACGGCTCGGTGACATCGAAGGCGCGATTGCGCGCTTCGATCAGGCGCTCGCGGTGCAGCCGGACTATGACGAGGCCATCACCAAGAAGATCTTCTATCTCGACTTCCTCTCCGGCGCCGACTTCGCGGTCCAGCAGGCGGCGCGCTATTATTGGTGGGTGGCGGTCGGCTCGAAATTCCCGCGCCGCAAGCTTGCCGCACGCGCGCTCGATCCCGAGCGGCGCATCGTCGTCGGCTACGTCTCGGCCGACTTCCGCACGCACTCGGCCGCCTTCGCCTTCCTGCCGGTGCTGCGCGGGCACGACAAGACGCAGGTGCAGGTCAATTGCTACTCGTCCTCGCCGCGCCACGACGACTTGACGGCGACCTTCCAGTCCATCGCCGACGTCTGGGTCGAGGCGGCCAACCTCTCCGACGACGAGCTCGCCGATCGCATCCAGGCGGACGGCGTCGACATCCTGGTCGATCTCTCCGGCTACACCACGGGCACGCGGATGCCGGTGTTCGCGCGCAAGCCGGCGCCGATCCAGGTCACCGCCTGGGGCAGCGGCACCGGCACGGGGCTTGCGACCATGGACTATTTCTTCGCCGATCCCGTCACGGTGCCCGCAAACGTCCGGCCGCTCTTCGCCGAGCGCGTGCATGACCTGCCGTCGGTGATCACGATCGATCCCTTGCTCGACATTCCGCCATCGCCGCCGCCGATGCTGCAGAACGGCCACGTCACCTTCGGCGTCTACAATCGCATCGACAAGATCTCCGACGAGGCGATTGCCTTGTGGGCGCGGCTGCTCGGCGAAGTGCCGGACGCCAAGCTCGTCGTCAAGCATCTCGCGCTCAACGATCCCTTGGTGCGCGACGGCCTGCTCGGCCGCTTCGTGACGCAGGGCGTTAAGGAATCGCGCATCCTCTGCCTCGGCGCCAGCGCGCGCAGCGAGCATCTGCGATCGTTCGACCGCATCGACATCGCGCTCGATCCGTTCCCGCAGAATGGCGGCATCTCGACGTTCGAGGCGCTCTACATGGGCGTGCCGGTCGTTGCCAAGCTTGGCGCCGGCGCGGCCTCGCGGGCGGCGGGCGGCATCCTGACCGCGGCCGGCCTGTCCGATTGGGTCGCCGACGATGACGACGGCTACATCCGCATCGCCAAGACATTTGCCGCGCAGCCCGAGCTGCTGGCACAGCTGCGCACCGAGCTGCCCGGCAAGGTCGCACGCTCGCCTGCCGGCGACGTCGCCCACTACACGCGCTGCGTCGAGGCGGGCTATCGGCAGTTCTGGCGGGACTATTGCGCCAAAGCCGGCACCTGATCGGCCGTGCGGCTCTTGCCGCGCACGGCAGAGAGTTCGTTCGCAGACCGCATCGATGCGTCCCACCGGGTCTTCGGGAGCCTCTCGGGTATCGGAGGTACAACCGATAGCTGTAATGGTTCCCGCTGTGCCCTTTTGGCCGGGCCCGATGTAACAATGCCTCTCACTGGCGAAACCAGGGCGCATTCAAGTTGATGGCTTTTTAGTGGCGACGTGCCGCCACTGTCTCGGCCAAATAGCGACCAACCGGCGAGTAGTAGACGGCCTTCGCGGAACCCCGACATAATCGACCAGAACAACGACCGTGCCGCGATCATCGTGCGGCCGGCAATGGGGGATCTGGGGCATGCGGGTCGCGTGGTTGAGTTGCGTCGTTGCGGCGGGATTGAGTCTGGCGACTGCGCTGCTGCCCGCCGCCGCACAGACCGCGAAGCCGGCAAAATCGGCGACGGCGGCCGCCGCCGGCGAAGGCGGCAAGCTGCAGGAGTCCAACGAATGGACGGTCGGCATTGCCGGCGGCCTGCTCGAAGGCACCAACATCCGCTTTGCCGCCGAGATGGCCAAGGTGCTCGACGATCGGCCGAACCTGCGCGTGCTGCCGATGGTGACCTATGGTGCGCTCGGCAATATCGAGGACCTGCTGTATCTGCGCGGCGTCGACGTCACCATCACTTCGGCCGACGTACTCGACGAGTTCGTCCGCAACGGCACGCTCGCCAACATCAAGAACCGCATCCGCTACATCTGCTCGTTCTACATCAACGAGATGCATGTCTATGTCCGGCCCGAGATCAAGACGCTCGAGGACCTCGCCGGCAAGAAGGTCTCGTTCAACACGGTGGGCAGCGCGGCCAACCTCACCGGCGGCATCGTGTTCGACCGGCTCAAGATCAACGCCGAGAAGGTGTTCATCAACAATTCGGTGGCGCTGGAGAAGATGCGCAGCGGCGAGATCGCCGGCGTGGTGCATGTGACCGGCAAGCCGACCGACCTGTTCGCCAAGTTCAAGCCCGAGCCGGGCTTTCATTTCCTGCCGATTCCGTTCGCGCGCAGCCTGCAGGACTATTACGTGCCGACCAAGCTGACCTCGCAAGACTACCCCAACCTGCTTAAGCCCGGCGAGACCGTCGAGACGATCGGCGTGCCGCAGGTGCTGGCGGTGTACAACTGGTCGCCGGAGACCGAGCGCTATCGCCGCGTCTCGCGTTTCGTGGAGTATCTGTTCAAACGGTTCGACCAGTTCAAGCAGCCGCCCTTCCACCCGAAATGGAACGAGATCAACCTCGCCTCCTCGCTGCCCGGCTGGACCCGCTTCCGCGCCGCCGAGGAGCTGCTCGCGAGCAGCCGCCCGCCCGAGGCCGAGGCCGCCGCGGTCAAGCAGCAGTTCGACGAGTGGATGAGCGCGAGAACCGCGACCGGCGGCCGGCGCCTGAGCAATGATGAGGCCAAGGTGCTGTTCGAGCAGTTTCAGGACTGGATGAAGCAAAGCGGCGGACAGCCGGCGCGATAGCGCCGTTGCTCGGACTACGATGAAGTGGGCGCGCGCCGCAGCGACTCCGGCGTATCCGGCTGCGCCAGCGGATGCGTGGCCGCGAAGGCGGGCAGCGCCATCGCGGCCTCGACGACGCGCTGCACCGTCGGCGCCCCGCCGAGATCGAGGCCCTGGTTGCGTGCGAACAGCGCATGGCCGGCGAGGCAGATGTCGGCGGTGGTCGGCGCATCGCCATGGGCGAAGCGCCCCGTGGCGCCATCGCCCGCGAGCCGCGCCTCGACCGCGCCGAGCATCTCCGCGGCCCAGTACCTGAGCCAGGCCGCGCGCGCCGTATCGTCGAGGTGCAGCACCTCGGTGAGATAGCGCTGCACCCGCGGCGTCGTCAGCGGATGCGCATCGCACGCGATCATCGCCGCCAGCGCCCGCACCCGCGCCCGCCCCTTGGGATCGGCCGGCAGCAGCGCCGGACCGGGACAGGCCTCGTCGAGATAGTCGAGGATCGCCAGCGACTGCGTGAGCACCGTGCCGTCGTCCAGCACCAGCGACGGCAGCGCCATCTGCGGATTGACCGCCGCATAAGCGCCTTCCCGATGCTGCTGGCGGTCGACATCAACCGTGATGAGCTCGTAGGCGACGCCCTTCAGATTGAGCGCGATCCGCACCCGGAAGCTCGCAAGCGACCGCCAGAACGAATAGAGCTTCATCAAGCCGTCTCCCATCGCCACCGGACGGCGCGCCCGAGCTCAATTCCTTTGCCTCACTCCGCGCCCGGCGCAAAGTCCAGATCCGCAACGCTCGCGCTTTGTGGCACCTTGATCACGACGGCGGCGCGGTTCAGCGCCTGATGACAGGAATTGCAGGCCGCCGTGAGATCGGCATATGACTGCTCGAAGCGACCGATGTCCTTCTGCTTGATCGCCTGCGCCAGCGCCTCGAACGGCTGTTGGGTCACCGCCGTCGTCATGTCGGCGAAAGAATTGCCGTCCACCAGCGGCTGCGCACGGCTGACCCGGTTCAAGGCGCCCTTGAGATTCCCGAGCTCATAGGCGCTGAACGCCCAATTGCCGCTATGGGCGGCGATCCACAGCCGGATGTGGCGCGGCTGGATGGTCGCGATCATCAGGTCGCTGACACTCGGCAGATAGGTCGGTGACGGCGGCGGCGTCTCCGCGCGCAAGCCGACGCCGGTCGCGACGATCGCAAGTCCGGCGAGGGTTACTGCGGTCAATGTCAGCCGCAGGCGGTGGTGGGGTGGATACATCCTGGCTTCTCCTTCAAATTAGAAACGTTCTAAAAAGAAGCTGCCTGGGATGCCAATCGCGATTGCTGATCGCAACCATCAGAAAAACTTGATGCCGCCTGCCGCACGGCCAGCATGATCACGACACAGTTTGTCGGCCGGCACGATCGTCTCGCGGCGATGCGCGGGGGGAGCACGAGACACCGCGGTCGTAGGGCTCTGACGCCGAGCCGTCGTAGATGGACGCATGCGCAGCCGAAGCGAAAGCTGCTCTGCGAATTACGGTGACGGTAATGGACAACGAGCTGCTGCTTGATTGAAAGGAACTGAGCTCCATCGATGATGCATTTGTCTCGAAGGAGCGCCGGCCTCATTGACGCGTTGCGTCAATCGGCCCGCAGCAGCGGCTGCGTGCTGCAGCGAAATCCGCCGCCCATCGATCGGGAGATGGCGAAGTCGACATATTCGACCGCGACGCCATGTCGGGCGAGCGCCTCGCCAACCGCTGCAAAAGCAGGATCGGTGATATAGATGTCGGACGTCACCGGCAGGCCGTTCACGGCCAATTGGGCCACCTCATCGAGACCGACAGCGATGCGGGTCCAGTTCGCAAGCGCCGAGGGCACGCCGTCGAGGAAGGCGTCCTCGCAGACGACCATCACACCCGGCCGGACCAGGCTGAGCGCACAATCGAGATGGAGCACGTCGGGCCGCAACCTGACGCCTTCCACGGTATAGCCCATCGGGCGCAGCAGATTGGCCAACCATCGGATGCCAGCGTCGTTCGATGCCAGCCCCGATTGCCCGACAAAGACGTGACGCCCCAGGATCAGAATGTCGCCGCCCTCCAGGAACGGGCCGGCGCCGCCGTCATCGTCGTCGGCGATCGCCGGCTGCGGGACTGCGACATAGAGGCAGCCAGTCCGCATCGCCCAGTCAAAGATCAGGTCGCGGGCGGGCAGGACTTCGATGCGGCGATACACAAAGCGCAGCGAGCCTTCGATCAGGAAAGGTCCGATGGTAAAGAACGGATCGCGCGTGAAGAAGTTGGCGTAGCCCCTGGCGCCGGCAAAGGCCTTCTCCGCCGCGTTCAACTTCCGCGGTCGCAGCACCTCGACCTGATGCCGGCGCAGCACCGCCGCGAGCGCCTCGCGCTCGGCTTCCCAAGCGCGCTGCACATCGGGATGGCTCTCAGCCAAGCTGCGGCCAGGCGTTTGAGATCCTGCGGCGCTCGCCTGTTGCGGAAGGAATGCCAGATCTGCCGGCAGCGGCATGGCGTCGGGCGCGCGAAACTCGCATTCGGCGAGCACCACCGTGCGCAGGCGTGCGAACTCGCTGTCCACGAAGATACGTGTCGCATCCATGGCTTCGGCTCCGAGCGAGATCATCGATCCTCCGACGCAGAGGTCCGCGCGGATCAGCTGCTGGCGACAGCATCAAGAACAGTGACGCGCCTTGGCCGGACAACGGCAAATAGACACCGCGAACTCGGTTGTCTAGATCCCACGCCGCCCACTCAATCCAGGAGACCTCGGCCGGCCTGTTCGGAAGGATAGCGTCGCTTCGGTAGTCCATATGACCAGAACAACGGTCGCTTGTGTGCACTATCACCTCAATCAACACCCGTTGCCGCTCCAATCCCCGTCGCGCACGAACGGGATCGGACTGACCGCGCGCGTCGTCCGGACTCATGAGGATTACATGTGGAGCAGCTAGCCATTCCTTCTCGATGAAATACTCGCAATCAAGAACAACAACTCCAAACGATTGAGGCTGCCGACGGTATTTTCACACAACTGAGCGACATCTCCCTTAAATCGATTCTGTTTGACATGCGATTTTAACGTGCAAATAATTGGTCATTTCTGATGTTGCTTTTTCTTAAATCAGCTGCCTGCGATAGATGCGATACGGAGGCGGACAATGGGCAAGCCCGCAAAAGCGAAAAAGGCGAAGAATGCAGCGTCGAGGCAACGACGCAAAAAAATAGACAAGATCAATGTCTTTATTAGCTATTCTCATGATGATTTCCCCATCGCGCAAGCGCTCTGGCAAGAGATCGCGGCCATAGACCACGCCGCGTTCGAAGTATTTCTCGATGCCCAACAAATCGAATTGGGAGGAGACTGGAAAGCCGAAATCGCGTTCGCCGTTAAAAATGCCGACATCTTCATCGCGGTGTACACTGGCGATCAAAAACATGTTTTCGACTATTGCGGTTTCGAAGTCGGACTCTTTACCGCGTCTGAGCCGGACGGGATGAAGAGAAGGATGTTCTGCATTTATGACACCAAAGAGCCTCCAACAATTCTATCAGGACTCCAAGGCGTTCAGATCCGCTATGACGCGGGCGAGAAGCTGCTCAAGTCTGCTGAGGGCTGGACATCCGAGGCCTTTGCGCCACGAATGAAGGCTATGTTTTCACTTTGCTACAAGCTTTACGCGGAACGCCGCAAAGCGCATCTACAGGACCAGAGCGAGAAAAAGTCGCGCGAGATCATCCAGGCATTCTACGCGAACAAAGGCGATGAGGTCGTCGATGAGCGGCCGCTTCACCAACGCATTTCGATTACTCTTCCTGCCGTAACAGATTGGGATACTATGGCCGGCATTCCGCCGACCTCGCGGGTATTGGGTACCATAACGTCCTTCAGCCTGCTTGGCGTTCCAAACGCTGTTCCAGAGCGACTCAAGGATCAGGACATCTACGGCCTTGATTGGAAGGACCTCACCGAAATACTGACAAAGCGGGCCGGCAATGTGGTACCCTGGATAAGGTATGTCGAAGCTTCAATCATGGCGCAATTAAAGGCAGGCGTAACTCAGCCTCCACCGCTGAGCTTCATCGGTGAGGATTTGAAGCCCTATCGTCCGATCATTGGACGGTTCAAGGTTTTTCGAAACGGCACCAGGCGTTACTATGTCTCGCTCATTCCGACGCTTGAGCGACTATTTCCCGGGCGAGACGAAACGTCGTTTCCGCTTATCGGCCTGATCTTCGCAGCGCGCTTCTGGTTCAAGTTTGGGGAGGAGCGGCAGAAATTGCGCGACCAGTTCTCGGTAAATGCGACCGATAATGCGTTTGACCTCGAGGTTCGCTCGCTCGATTCCTATCTTCAGCGGATGGTGATCGAGGCGAGCGAATACGGCCTTGCTGACCAGACAAGTATGAAAAACTTCATGAAGGCTGAAGACGGCGCCATCATCGAACACTTCTTTGTGGTGTGGAAGCATTCATATGATTCCCTCTCCGCTGTACTGAAGGGCTGGATTGACCGGAAGGTGAACAAGCCCCAGGTTGCTGATGCAATCGAAAGATTCTCGAACGATCTTCTGCCGCAAAACGAGAAATTTATGACAATGATGTTTCGCGAACTCGAAATACAGCTTCCGATATTGAGAACGAGAGGACACTCTTCTGCAGTACCTGTCAGCGCTGAGCCGGCACGATGATAGGTATCGGCACTTATCCATTGCATGCAAGTCCTCTGCAGCAAAAGACCTCTCGCGTAATTCATCTCTCCTAGGATTGCTTTACGGAAGAGCAGATCATCGGGATTTCGAAGGAGCACGAGGCTGGTGCTCCGTCGCTCGCCCGCGCTGCAAGCAAGGCTTGAGCGACACTGGCATTTGCAAGTGGAAGCCACGTTTGGCGGGATGGACGTTTTGGAGGCCAAGCGGCTGAAGAGACGGGAGGACGAGAACAGACGGTTGAAGCGGGTGCCTGCGGACGCCATGCCGGCCAAGGCGACATATACTCTTTCAGCCCGCTTCACAGTGCGTGCTTTGCGAGTTACGCGGAGACCGCCGGCCTTTGGCTCGCCGGATCTTGCTGCCCCTTTGATCGTCCCAGTTCCAAGACACCTCTTTCTTTTTTCCAGAAATCATGTATATCTCTCCCATCCTGCTTCCGCCGGAGGGGCGTGTCGCGACCGTCACGAGACGTGGGAGGTGGGATGCGATGGGCGCAGGGAATCGCAGCGTGGCTTTGTGTCGCGCCGACGAACGGTTCGTTGCGCACGGCGAAGTCGTGCGGTCCTGACACCCCGATGCTGGTGTCCCGCGGCGAGCGTGCGCAAGCGCGCCGTCGCGCATGGTGGCCAACAAGCCCGGTGCACCAGGGAGACCACGTATAAGCCGTTCCAACCGTCGCGCGGGGAAGGCCGGGCGTGCCCGGCCAGACCTGTGGTGACTGCCGCCTGCTTTTTTTGCTGCAGGCGGGCCACGGGCGCGGCCAGCGCCCGGCCTTCCCCGCGCCCTCCTTTGTTATGAGGGCGTTTGTTATGAGGGCGAACCTGATGCGAAAGCTCGGGCGCGATGCGCCGCGAGAGATGATGGCGCATGGCCGCGGAGAGACATTCAATCGTGCGCGTCGGCTGTCAGGCGCGGCAGGGGCCTCACGGTTCGAGACGCGCCTGCGGCGCTCCTCACCATGAGGATTTAGCGCCAGCCCCGGCGCTGCACGCTGCGTGCTCATGGCGAGGGTCGAGCGGCGAAATCGGCGCCCCCCCTCCCCTTGAGAAGATCGCCGAAAGCGGGCGTCTCGCAGGGCGAGGCTCGGGCTGGGGCGGTGGATCGGAGCACCGCGGAACACCCCATCCCTTCTCCCCGCAACCCTTTGTTAACCCGCATTAACCGAATGCTAACCATACACCGGGCAAAAATTGCCGAGTGAAATGTGCGTGTCGCAGTCGGGTGCAGTTGACGGGGGAGACCTTCCGTGGACGCCAGCGCGGTACCTCAATTTCGAAACGGCGGCGCAGTGGCCGCCGCGCAGTCGTTTGGGGCCGGGAAACGCGGCTCACGGGAAGGGGCGAAAGCCATGGTCGACGTCACGGCGGGTCAGGGGGCCGGGTCACCGGCCGGGGGCTACACATTCGGCGATTTCAAGACGCTGATCCTGCGCGGCGACATCGCGCTAGCGCTCGGCATCCTCACCATCCTGGTGGTGCTGATCCTGCCGCTGCCGGCGATCGTGCTCGACCTGTTCCTGGCGATCTCGATCACGCTGTCGATCCTGATCCTGATGACGGCCCTCTTCATCCAGGCGCCGCTGGAATTCTCGTCCTTTCCGACCATCCTGCTGATCTCGACGATGCTGCGGCTGTCGCTGAACTTGGCCTCGACAAGGCTGATCCTCAGCCACGGCCATGAGGGCACCGACGCCGCCGGCCACGTCATCCAGGCGTTCGGCTCGTTCGTGATGGGCGGCAATTTCGTCATCGGCATCATCGTGTTCGCGATCCTGGTGACGGTGAACTTCGTCGTCATCACCAAGGGTTCGGGCCGTATCGCCGAAGTCGCGGCACGCTTTCACCTGGATTCGATGCCCGGCAAGCAGATGGCGATCGACGCCGACCTCTCCGCCGGCCTGATCGACGAGAAGGTCGCCAAGATGCGGCGCAAGGAGCTCGAGGACGAAAGCGGCTTCTTCGGCGCGATGGACGGTGCCTCGAAATTCGTCCGCGGCGACGCCGTCGCCGGCCTGCTCGTCGTGTTCATCAACATCATCGGCGGCATCATCATCGGCGTCGCCCAGCAGGGCATGTCGTTCGGCGACGCCGCCCGCTCCTACACGGTGCTGACGGTCGGCGACGGCCTCGTCACCCAGGTGCCGGCGCTGATCGTGTCGACGGCCGCGGGCCTCCTGGTGTCCAAGGCCGGCGTCAGCGGCGCGGCCGACAAGGCGCTGATGCAGCAGTTCTCCGGCTATCCGCAGGCCCTCGGCCTGTCCGCCGCCGTCATGCTGGTGCTGGCGCTGCTGCCGGGCATTCCGACCCTACCGTTCCTCGCACTGGGCGGCGGCGCCGCCGCGCTCGCCATCAAGGCGCGCAGGCAGAAGGACGTCGCCAAGGCGGTCGAGGCCGCGGAGGCGGCGGCGCCCGCCGCAGCCGCCACCGCCGCGGCGGCCGAGGAGCCGATCGCGAACGCGCTGAAGATCGACGACCTCAAGATCGAACTTGGCTATGCGCTGCTGCCGCTGGTCAACGGCCCCGACGGCACCGACCGGCTGACCGACCAGATCAAGGCGCTGCGGCGGTCGCTCGCGATCGAAATGGGCTTCGTGATGCCGTCGGTGCGCATCCTCGACAACGTCCAGCTCGAGGCCAACACCTACATCATCAAGATCAAGGAGGTCGACGCCGGCTCCGGCAAGATCTGGCCGAACCAGTTCATGGTCATGGACCCCGGCGGCAACCAGGTCGCGGTGCCCGGCATCCACACCACCGAGCCGACCTTCGGACTGCCCGCCACATGGGTCGACGCCGGCCTGAAGGAAGAAGCGACCTTGAAGGGCTACACGGTGGTGGACGCGGCGACCGTGCTCTCGACCCACCTGACCGAGCTGCTCAAGGCCAATATGAGCGACCTGCTGTCCTATGGCGAGGTGCAGAAGCTTCTGAAGGAGCTGCCGAAGGAACAGAGCGAGCTGGTCAAGGACATCGTGCCGACCCAGATCACGATCTCCGGCATCCAGCGCGTGCTGCAATTGCTGCTGTCGGAGCGGATCTCGATCCGCGACCTCTCGACCATCCTCGAAGGCATCGCCGATGCGCTGGCGTTCTCGCGCAATCCGGCCACCATCGTCGAGCATGTGCGCGCCCGCCTCGCCCGCCAGATCTGCGCCCAGAACACCTCGCCGATGGGCTACCTGCCGCTGATCGCGCTGTCGCCGAAATGGGAGCAGGCGTTTGCGGAATCGCTGATCGGCCAGGGCGAGGAGCGCAGCCTGGCGATGCAGCCGTCGAAGCTCTCCGAGTTCATGACCGCGACGCGCGATGCGTTCGAGCGGGCCGCGCGCGAGGGCGAGTCACCGGTGCTGGTCACCTCGGCCGCGATCCGGCCGTTCGTCCGCTCGCTGGTCGAACGCTTCCGGGCGCAGACCACCGTGCTGTCGCAGGCCGAAATTCATCCCCGCGCGCGGCTCAAGACGGTCGGAAGCGTGTGAGGACGGACGCGGCGGAACCCGCGACTCCGCCGCTCGTTGAGATGGGAGGCCGGCGCGCCATCGCCGGTTCCGCCCTTTTTCTGGGCAGGCCGGAGCTGTGCTTTATCGCCACAGGCAAACGATTTCTTTCTTTTCCGTTAGGTTGCCCGAACTTCAGAACAGACCAGAAACATCACAAGGCATTGGAAATAAATAAATATTCATCCTTCCGCGCATACCGATCGCAGGCCATCACGACTTTTCACACACTTGTGATGTCACCTACGAAACGGAATCGAGGTTTCCTACGTTCTTAGAGTCGAGACGATGAACCGGAACGAGCCCGGCTCACACGAATCGATAGAGGACGGAAGGCGGCAGGAGGCTTCCATGAACCACTCGATTTACAGCGCGGATCGGACAACCCACCTCAAGATCGTGGTGGTTGCACTGGTGGCTGGCATCGCGGTGGCCGGCCTCGGCATCTCGGCTCGCCTTAATGCGGAGCCGGGCTATACGCAGACCGCAAAAGTCATGAAAGCCGGCAAGCCGGTGGCGGTGACGAGCTCGGAGACATCGCTGGTTCGTTGATTGGAATTTCCGGAATTCACGCGGTTCTCACAGCCCCCAACTGGCCGCGTGGATATGTAGTAGACCCAACCCCAAGTCGACTACCGAAAACGCCCGCTCCCCACGGGCGTTTTCTTTTTGCCGCGGTTCAGCGTGACGGCGGCACCGTCTCGATCAGCTTGCCGGTAAAGACGATCGGCCCGGTGGCCTGCCCGGTCGGCGACCCCCCCTCCGGCTCCACCGACACGGCGTAGGTGGCGCGACTGACCGTGTCGGCATCATAGGCCGACAGAACGGGCCGGCTGGTGAAGTCGCTGCCGCCGATTACACCGAGGGAGCGCGGCTTCTGCAGCTTGTCCGAGACGATCCAGAGCTCGAAGCTCTTGCCCGGCTCAGGCGCCGCACCAACCCGGCGGACCGTGTAGGTCTTGCTGCCGGCATCGACGGTCAGGATGAAGGCCGGCGAGGCCGCATCCTTCTGCAACAGCGCAACGAACTGGGCCGAAGGCTGCGCTCCAGCCGGCACCTTGACCTCCGCGGTCTGAACCCGCGCCTTCGGCTGCAGCGGTGGCGGCAACAGCTCCGGCCGGTAGATCTGCACCCCGAGCAGCGCGAGCAGCATCGCGGCAACCGCCGTCATGACATTGGCGACGATGCGCAACTGCCGGACCTTGGACGAGAGCTGAATGACATTAGTGTTGTCGGCTGCAACGGCCTCGCTCCGTTCGGCCTTGAGCTCGGTCGTCTTGCCCGTGGCAGTGTCGTCCTCGGCCGCCGTGACGGCCGGACCATCCGCAGCCAAAACCGGGGGAGCATCCGGCACGATCGCGACCGGCGCCGCCACGACAGCTGCAGTCGTGGGGGAGACCTGGGCGACCGGCGCCGCGCGCGCGATCTCGGCCTTGATGCGCTCCCACAGTTCGGGGCGCGGCTCGACCAGTCCGACCATCTGGTTGAGCGCACTCAGCCGGAATTCCCAGGCCTGCACGACCGCGGCAAAATCGCTGTCGACCGCCATCATGGTCTCGACCTGGGCGCGCTCGGCGGCGTCGAGGGTGCCGAGCGCATATTCCGCCGCCAGCGCGATATGGTCTTCGCTATACGCCATCACAGGTCCAGGTCAGATCACCTACAAGGTCTCTTGCAGCGTCTCTCGCATCAAACGCTCAGTCCAAACCACGCCTCAACCGAGACCGAGGCATTGGCGAATGTCCATCATGCTCCGCCGCAGCCAGGTCTTGACCGTATTCACCGGCGCCTCGAACTTGGTCGCCAGTTGCTCACGGCTCCAGCCGTTATAATAGGCCAGCAGCACGAGCTTCTGACGGTCCGGCTCGAGCCGGCCGACACATTCCAATAGCCGCTTCAGCTCCTCCGACATTTCGCGCCGCGCCAGCGGATCCGGCGTCTCGGCAGCGACCTCGAACGCGGACGGCTCGTCCTCCAAAGACAGCTCGCCCCGCTTGCGCACCAGATCGATGGCCCGGTTGCGAGCGATGGCGGCCATCCAGGTGATCGGGGAAGACACCGCCGGGTTGAACTGGGCGGCATTATTCCAAACCTTGACGTAGGTCTCCTGGACGACCTCCTCGGCGAGGTCCTGTCGGTGCAAGATACGGAGCACGACGCCATAGAGTTTCGCGCGCGTTGCCGCGTAGAGGCGCTCGAACGCGGCCTCATCCCCCTTGGCGACTGCGGCAAGCAACCAGACCAGCTCTGCCGGCGTCAGCATTCAGCGTCCCCGAAAATCGGCCCCACTCCCTCGTTCGAGCCCCGCCCTCCCGTAGCACGACTCGCGCACCGTGCTCCACCCAAGGTGGGCGCGACGAAAAACCCGGACCTTGCGGGCCCGGGTTTTCGAAAGCAAAGGCCGTGGGGCGCTCCGGCTCAGGCGATGACGCCGAGCCGGGCGCGCATCAGGCCGATACTGTCCATGTCGGCCTGCTCGCGGGCGCTCTCCTCGGCCTTTTCGCGGGCCTGGTCACGCTCGTCGAGCAACTCGACCTTCTTCATTTCCTCGAATGCCTCGGACAACGCGGCCTTGGCGTCCTCGAGCTGGGCGCGCAGCTCGTCAGCGGAGCGCGTCAGGTTCTCGCGGCGCTGGATCGCGGCCTTGGCATAGGTCGGATAGGCAAAATGGGTCGGGTCGTTGATGCCGGCCCGCTCCTGCTCGGTCTGAATTTCCCGCTCGAGTTCGGCCGACATGCGCTGGAAATCAGCGATCATGCCCTCGATCTGCGTCACCCGGCGGCGTTTCTCATCCACCTGAAACTTTTTCAGACGGATCAGCGTTTCGCGCGACTTCATCGACTCATACTCCCCAGAAGTCCCGTATACGGCGCGGGACAGGGCCGGCCGCCCTTCCTGGGCCCGCCGACTAGGCTCGTTACATGCGGGGGATGATTACGCGACAAAGTTAGCTTTCCGTTTCCAAGCGTCCAAGGATCTGTTCCAGCTCCCGATACCCCTGGGCCAGGCCGCAGACCTCGTCCTTGCGCTGGCGCAGGAAGGCTTCCAGCGGCTCGTGCAGCCGGATGGCCTCGTCAACCTCGGGACTCGAGCCGGCGCGATAGGCGCCGAGCCGGATCAGCTCCTCCATGTCGGCGTAGGTCGCCATCACCTGGCGCGCCCGCATGATGGTCGGCAAGAATACGGGGTCGGCCGATTTCGGCATCGTGCGCGACACCGATTTCAGGATGTTGATCGCCGGATAGCGGCCGCGTTCGGCGATCGAACGCTGCATCACGACGTGACCGTCGAGAATACCGCGCACCGCGTCCGCGACCGGCTCATTGTGGTCGTCGCCATCGACCAGCACCGTGAAGATTCCGGTGATGGTTCCCTCGCCGCTGCCGGGCCCGGCACGCTCGAGCAGTTTCGGCAACTCGGTAAACACGGTGGGCGTATAGCCCTTCGCGGTCGGCGGCTCGCCGGCCGACAGGCCGATCTCACGCTGCGCCATCGCGAAGCGCGTCACCGAGTCCATCAGGCAGAGAACATCCTTACCCTCGTCGCGAAAATATTCGGAGATTGCGAGCGTCAGATACGCCGCCTGCCGGCGCATCAGCGCCGGCTCGTCGGAGGTGGCCACCACGACGACCGAGCGTGCAAGGCCCTCTTCGCCGAGATCATCCTGCAGGAACTCCTGCACCTCGCGGCCGCGCTCGCCGATCAGGCCGATCACCGAGACCGCGGCATCGACATTGCGCGCCAGCATCGACAGCAGCACCGACTTGCCGACGCCCGAACCGGCGAAGATGCCGAGTCGCTGGCCACGACAACACGTCAGAAAGGTGTTCAGGGCACGGACGCCGAGATCGAGCGGCGAACCGACGCGTTTGCGCGAATGCGCCGGCGGCGGATTGTTGCGGTAGGGAACCGGCGCCGCGCCTTGCGGCAGCGGCCCTTTGCCGTCGATCGGCTCGCCCATCGCATTGATGACGCGCCCAAGCCAGGCCGGTGATGGCCGCACCTGGTTTGCGGCATTGGCGATGACCGCACGGCAGCCGCGCCGCACGCCCTCGAGTCCCGCGAACGGCATCACCACCGCGTTCTTGCCGGAGAAGCCGATCACTTCGGCGGGGATGACATTATTGCCGGTCTCGATCACGATGCGGGCGCCGACCGACATCGCATGAATCGGACCGGCGATTTCCACCATCAACCCCTTCACGCCGACGACACGGCCATAGGTGTTCACCGCGTCGATGTCGCTGATCTGCTCGGCCAGTGCCTTCATCACGAAAGCGCCTTCATTGCGAAAACCTTAAGTAAGGGCAGATTCGGTTGTGCGGTTTAACTCTGTGTTTACTCGCATCATTAATCATTGCGTCATGGTCTGGAGTGACTGACGCAGCGCGCCTTTCCGCCCTCAAAAGCGGTGAGGAACGAGAGTCGGTTAGGTCCGTCTCTTAACATGGAGCTTGAACGAGGGCGGCTGAGAAAAACTGCTTCTTCGCAACACCTTACGGCGATTCGACAAAAATTGCACGGTTTGAGCTTGCGGATGTGAATCAGGATTTGTTAACCATCTCTCGTCAGGATCCGAATCAGTTGTTCAAAGGCGTTTTGAGTGCCGCGATGGCGGCCGACCTGACGCCCGGAGCGGCGACTATGGGGAACTGGCATGCGCGTTTTGCTGATTGAGGATGACAGCGCCGTCGCGCAGTCGATCGAGCTGATGTTGAAGTCTGAGAGCTTCAACGTCTACACGACTGACCTCGGCGAAGAAGGCGTCGACCTCGGTAAGTTGTACGATTACGACATTATCCTTCTCGACCTCAATCTGCCCGACATGTCCGGTTACGACGTGCTCAAGCAGCTGCGCGTCTCGAAGATCAAGACGCCGATCCTCATCCTGTCCGGCCTCGCCGGCATCGAGGACAAGGTCAAAGGTCTCGGCTTCGGCGCCGACGACTACATGACCAAGCCGTTCCACAAGGACGAGCTGATCGCCCGCATCCATGCGATCGTGCGCCGCTCCAAGGGCCACGCCCAATCGGTCATCCAGACCGGCGACCTCGTCGTCAACCTGGACACCAAGACGGTGGAAGTCGGTGGCCAGCGCGTGCATCTGACCGGCAAGGAATATCAGATGCTGGAGCTGCTCTCGCTCCGCAAGGGCACCACCCTCACCAAGGAGATGTTCCTCAACCATCTCTATGGCGGCATGGACGAGCCCGAGCTGAAGATCATCGACGTCTTCATTTGCAAGCTGCGCAAGAAGCTCGCCAACGCCTCCGAAGGCCGCAACTTCATCGAGACCGTCTGGGGCCGCGGCTACGTGCTGCGCGAGCCCCACGACATGGACGAACGCATCCCCGCCTGAGCTTTCACTGGGTCCTCCGGCGAGCCTCACGGCTTGCTCCTCCCAGACTGAGCCCCGCCGCAAATGGCGGGGTTTTTGTTTGTCGGGGGTGGCGGATCGAGGCGAAGGAAGTCGCGCACGAGTTTCTACATCGCGAACGCCGCACTTGCCTCTCCTGAGGAATTGCGCCCCACCGCCAGGCCCCCAGCGCGATCCCGGTCGCGAAGCACGACCGGCTGCTCCAATCTCCGTCATTGCGAGGAGCGAAGCGACGAAGCAATCCAGAGTCCCACCCCGTCCCTTGGATTGCATCACCGCGCTCGCAATGACGCTTGCCGCAGCGTTCAACTCGAGAAGCTCACACGACATCTGCGGATGCGCCTTGTACGGACCATGCGGACAAACCCTCGCGATCTCGCAGCGCCTCACCCCTCGGTCCGAGGCGAGGGTTCAGATTGCTCTGATCTTCCGGCCACATTGGATCGTGCGAGATCACCGCTCTACTGACCCCTTCCATCGTTTGGGCCTTTAGCGGCACGCTACCGCCTACTACGCCCTCTGCTGACTTCTGCGCCGCGATCCGGCCGCCTTACGACGACCTCAGTCCCGTTGGGACACGACGCAGATCTCCCGAGGTAAGACCGACCGCCTTCACCGCATACCCGTCGGATTTACCACCCCGCCCCTTGATGACCGTGGACTTCGCGGTTGGCGGCTCGCTCGTCCGGGGGGGTAGGCCTCGTATCCGCTGTTTGTTCATCGGGCCGCGGCTTTGCTCCACGCTGTCTTCAGACCCCACCTCGCGATGACGCCCTTGCGCTTCGCTAATCCTTCGCCGTCATCAGGCTGGATAGAGGACTTCCACCTCCAAGCTGTCGTTCATACTCGGCACACCGCCCGTGGCCCGCCTGCAGAAAAGAAAGCAGGCGGCAGTCACCACAGGTCTGGCCGAAAACGCCCGGCCCTCCCTGCGCGATGGCCTTACGAATTATACGCGCTCTCCCTGGGGATCGGCTGTCTTGCCCCCATCACCCGCAGGCCGCTCATCAGCAACGCCCACAGGCTTGACCTCAGCACCGGGAGGCCAGGACCACGCGATTTCACCGTGCGCAGGAGATCGTTCGTCGGCACGGCGAACCATGCTGCGCCCCCAAAGCGCCCATCGCATCCCACACCCGACGTCCGTGACGACCGCGAAGCGTCCCCTCGTTGGGGCGGGACGCAGCGGAGTAAAGCACGATTTCTGTAAAAACGAAAGATGAATTTTGGCGAAGCCGGATCTGTTCTTCCGAGCGCGCGGATGGCCGGTGCGGCACAACCGATCGCTCCAACCCCGTGCAAGCTGAGACCGGCTCATCCGGCGGGCGGGCACCGTCAATTCGGACGACAACGCGTGCGCTCGCGAGGCAATTCGCAACATGAGATACTTCGACACCTCTGGAAAATGCATCTCGACGCGCCAATATCTTTCACGAGGAGCCGGACATGACCAAACTGCTCGATCAGGCGCTCGCGCGCCGTACGCCGCCTTCCCTCCGAGACCCAAGATGAGATCGCGCGCGGAATGCTGGACCTTGCCGGCGATGAGAGCCAGCCGGAAGAGATTGCCCCCTCGCATCTGCCGGATGTGCTGGAGAGCCTTGCACAGGCCAAGCAGCGCCGGTTCGCGACGGACACCGAGATCGAGGCCGCGTTTCGCCGCTTCGATCCATGAAGCTTCGCTTCACGCCGCGCGCGGTCGAGAGCATCGCGGCGATCGCCGACGATATCCGTCTTCACAACCCTGCCGGCGTCACCGTAATCCCGACCTGGAAATCGGCCATCAAGGGACAACAAGACTGCTCTCGCCGGAAGCGGACCCCGGCGGCCTCACCACTGTCCCTTCGCAAAGCTGACCGCCTTTCGTGGACTCTCTGTGGGCGCGGCGGAACATTTCGGACAGAAACCAGTTCGCCCAGGTTCCCGGCACACTTCTAGCGCACCATGCTCTGTTGTCAGGGGGTCCCACTGATGTCACCGTCCGATCCAGTCAGGAGCGCTCACGATGGTCGTCAACGAAGGTTGCTCATCGTGTTGGCGCTGGGATTTGTTGCCTTTGGCGCCGCTGCGGCCGCCCTCTTCTACGTCTTACAGCCCGAGACCCTGCGGATCGCCGTTGGACCGGCAGGGAGCGACGACTATCAGGTGGTCCAGGCGATGGCCGACGCCTTCAGCGAGGAAAGCAGGACAGTCAGGCTCTCCCCGCTCACGACCGGGGGAGCGGCTGAGTCGCTCGCCCTGCTGTCCGCCGACAAAACCGATCTGGCGGTCGGCCGCGGCGACCTCGGCATGCCGCCCGACGCGCAAACATTGGCCATTCTGCGGAAGAATTACGTCGTCCTGTGGTCGCCCTCCGGGCGACGCAGCAACGAGACCAAGAAGAAGGCGAGCGGCAAGATCGGAGACATCGCGCATCTGACGGGTCGCAAGGTCGGCATCATCGGGAGGACCGGAGCAAACGTCGCCGTTCTCCGAACCATTCTGGAAGGCTCCGGCGTGCCGCCGGACAAGGTGACCACGGCTCAATTCGGGACGGACGAGATCGAAAAGCTTGCGCAGGACCCGACCCTGGATGCGTATCTCGCCGTTGGTCCGCTTGACAGCAAAATCACGGCGGACGCCATCGCCGCGACTGCCCGAGTGCGTGGCGCTCCTACCTTTCTTCCGATCGAAGCATCTGAGGCCATTGCTCTGAAGCACGCGCGCTACGAGGCCGAGGAAATTCCGGCCAGCGTCTTCAACGCGCGACCGGCCTGGCCAGAGGACAAGGTCGACACGATCAGCGTCAACCACCTGATCCTGGCCAGGAAGGAACTGTCCGAAGCCAAGGCGGCAGCTTTCTATCGGCAGCTGTTCGCTGTCCGCGACACGATCACGCAAGGCGTCGCCGGCGCGTCCCACATCATGAAGCCCGACACGGAGAAGGAGACTGAACCCTCCGTGCATCGGGGCGCCGCGGCGGTGATCAACGGCACGGAGCGAACCTTTCTGGACAAGTACAGCGACTACTTCTGGTTCGCCCTGCTTGTTCTGTCCGGCATCGGTTCGGCAGCCGCCTGGCTGCGTCGCTTTCTGAACCGGGACGAACCGGACGACGACAACAGCTGTCGCAATCGCATTCTCGCGGCCGTGTCGGAGGTGCGCAATGCCGGGTCGGAAGACGATCTGCTGACACGACAGCGCGAAGTCGACGCGATCATCGGCGAGACCCTCAAATCCTACGACGATGGAGTCATCGAACAGGAGGATCTGGCCGCTTTCGGTCTGGTCCTCGAACTATTCCATCATGCCATCGCCGAAAGGCGAGCGACGCTGCAGAGCGGTCCCGCCGATCCAACATGGACGACGGGCCCAACCCTCGCCTCGCGGCGCTAGCCGCGTCCGGCTCATGCGGTCCTCATCGCGCGCCTTGGATCGCAGCGAGCTGCTGCAAGTTTCGGCTCTGCCGAGGACGGTGCCCTCAGGTCAGCAGGTGGCCATGCGGCGTTTGGCATTCCAGCGGGAAAGGTCGGCTGTCTGGGCCAGAGCTGACGCTTTACAGTCAAAGACCAAACGGCTGGTTATGACCCGAAGCGGTCATTTGCCATCGGATATTCGGGATGGCAGGCTCCGCTGTAGCGTAGCGATACTCGTATTGCTTTCCAAAGGATTTCCGCCATGGCAGATAACCTTCAAGTCGAGATCTCGCCTCCCAAGAGTAGGTGGATGAAGCTGCGATTCTCGTCGGGCTCGCAGCAATTCGAGGAAGACGTCACCACGAGTGTTTATCCTTTTCTAGAACAACTCTGTGATGCGATCCGCGTTTTGCACGACGGATTCATTGATGAAAAATTTCGCCTTCTGATAGGCGCTCCGGAGTGTGAGTTATGCCTGCAAGCCGCGGCGGAATCGTCGCAGGCTGTCCTCAGAATAAATCTCTGGCCCGATCGCAAGCGCAGCGTCTTGGTCCCTGAGCCTTCTGTCTTCAGGTTTGAAGGCGCACGGCAGGATATTGTGTCGCCGTTTGTCACAGCTCTCAGGAAGTTGCGGGCATGTATGAGCGACGCGAACTTTGAGCGGGAGTATGGGGCACCGTTTCCAGCCGCGGCATACGCCAAATTGATGCAGCGAGCACAATGACCGGAATTGTGAAGGTTTTCGGATGCCGGCCCCATGATGGTGGCGCGGCGCACACCGGGGGCCGGCGTACGCAAACCTCCAAGGGAGGAAACCGCGGGAGGGGGTACGTGGATGGCGCAGCGT